>Ga0129306_1001646_pt1 | contig 23932 bp, 19 predicted proteins | sample P827metagenome_FD_94438 | JGI IMG/M metagenome (GOLD analysis project Ga0129306, IMG submission 94438) | Capybara group fecal microbial communities from Wisconsin, USA - P827 metagenome | ecosystem: Host-associated > Mammals > Digestive system > Large intestine > Fecal | place: USA: Wisconsin... | reverse complement strand
TGCTTCCCTTCCCGCGGACGTGCGTCGTCCCCGTAATGGCCGCACTCGCCGACCAGAAGAGGATAGCGGGACGCAGCTTCTCCCACGTCGGCGTCCCAGTCGAGCGGCTTCCACGGGTAGATGTGGGTGTCAAATACGACGTTCCCGCCCGTCTCGAGGAGGGTGTCGTATTCTCGGAAACCTTTGAAGGTGTAGCCCCAGTCAAGACCGCCGACCACACAGAGGTTTTTCGCGCCGGTCGACCGGATCGTGCAAAGCAGAGTCCGCATCCCGACCGCCTCCCATGTTTTTCCGTCCGTCTTGACCGTTCCGCCGCTTTGCCAGATATCCCAGTCTACGTCGTGCGGCTCGTTGTAAAGGCCGAAGAGGACGTTTCCGCAGTCTTTATAGCGCCCGGCCGCGTCTTCCCAGAACAGGACGGAGTTGCGGTCCGGCATGATCTGCTGGCCGCTTCTTTCGTTCCGGTCGCCCCGGTCGGACCAGTGCAGATCCAGGAGCAGACAGCACCCCCGCTTTGCCAGTTCCCGGACAACGGTATCCACGATCCCCCGGTAACTCTCTGCCGACGCTCTGCCGGTCTGCTGTTCCGGACACCATCCGAACCAGCGGTCCTGGGACACGGGAAGACGGATGATGTTCGCTTTCCATTCGTCCGCCGCCAGCAGAACCGCCGGAAGCACAGATTCGTTTCCGGCGTCCCATTCCAGTCCAGCGCAGTTCACGCCGCAGAGACGCACCTCTTTCCCCGTTTCGTTGACGATCTTCGTCCCAATCGTGCGCAGATCCATGTTCGCCTCCGTCGGAAAAGCATTTTCCTCTCAGGATTTATCTCCTTTTATACACCGGATGGAGCAGTCAATAAAGAGAGGATTTGTAAATTTCCGGCATTTTCGTGAAAAAATGCAGAGGCGAACGGGAACCGGGATCCGTGCAAAACGCCCGTCCGGTCCTTTGTTTCATCACGGGCATCATTTCATCCGTTTTTCAAACCGGAACATTTCGTCGAAACCGTCGTCCCCCTCGTAGGCGTTTTCTTCCCCGGTCTCGGGATCGTGCGGATCGGATGGCAAAAAACTCCACGGTGTGTAATCCGCATTTGTTGATGTAAATGTGAATGTTGCGCCTCCTCACCGAGCACCCGGACTGGACGGACGACGAGGTCGCCGACCACGTTATGTGGGAAGAGTGGAAGTAAAACATCAAAAAACAGTTGCATGGATCGGTGTTTCCCGCGGCTCTCAAAGGCTCCTCCACCGCTCTTTCTAACACTTTTTCTAACAAAATCCGCCGAATATTAGAAAGCCCCCTCCAGCCCAATGCCTGTCCCGTTCCCGAAAAGTTTTTCGGCCGAATATGCGGAAACCCTTGTTTTTATTCACTTTTCGGCCTCTTCCATCTTCCGCCGTCTTCCATCATCGTCTGCCAAAATCCGGCATTTTCCGATACCGGACACGACCTTGAAAACCGTTTGGGCGAAAGCCCGCGTGGGTTCGAATCCCACACCCTGCGGGAAAAAGGAAAGGCATCTCGGGCTGAGGTGCCTTTTCCATGAAAGCATTTTTCACTGACTGTATCATGATCGAACTGCATTACGGAAACACAAACACCTTCCTGTTCCCCGGCAGGGACGGGTTTCTCCTGCTCGACACCGGGTATGCCGGAGAACTGAACGCTTTCTACAAGGCGATCAAGGCAAAAGACGTACAGGTGAAGGATATCGTCTTCGTCCTCGCCACGCACTACCATCCCGACCACATCGGGCTGATCCCGGACCTCATGGAGCAGGGCGTGCGTCTTCTTCTCATGGACACGCAGACGGATGCTGTCCACAATTCCGACCGTATCTTTGCGCGGGAACCGAAGCTGAACTGGCGGCCGATCCGGGACAGCGCGGCGACGGTTCTTTCCTGTTCGGACAGCAGAGCCTTCCTCGGCGCCGTGGGGATCGACGGAGAGATCGTCTCCACGCCGAGCCACAGCCGGGACAGCGTGTCCCTCCTGCTGGACGACGGGGACGGTTTCGTCGGCGACCTCGAGCGCCGGGCGGTACTCGCAGGGTATGACGGAAACCTGCCGCTGCAAAGAGACTGGGAGACCGTCCTGACGCATCGGCCGAAGAGGATCTTCTACGCGCACGGCAGGGAGGAGATCATTTCCTGACCTAAGCACAACGCGCGCAGGGATCCGTCGCTTTCTCCCGGATATCAAATCAAAAAGGCACGCTTGAGGTGCCTTTTCGTTGTTTTCGGCAAGATCGGTTGAATTCCCCGCTTTTTTCTGGTATAATGGAAGCAGGATGGCTTAATCGGTAACGAAGAAGATCGGAGGCAATCATGGCAGAGGAATTCCTGACCCTGATGGCGGATCTCGACGAAGAATCGCAGGCCCGGATGGCCGGGTGGTACGCCGCGCTTCGGGAAGCGGGCTTCCACGGCACCCAAACCCCGGGACTTCCCTATCACATCAGTCTGGCGACCTTCCCCCTTGACGGGGAGCGGGAGGCCGTCCGCCTGATGCAGAAGATCTCGGCATCGTTCCCGCCGATCCCGGTGCACATCAGCCATATCGGCCTGTTCGCCGGCGGACGGGTCCTGTTCGGCGCGCCGGAGCGGAACCGGATGTTCGACGCACTCCATGACGCCTGCGAACCGGAGCCCGATCCGAGCCGCCCGTGGACGCCCCATGCGACGATCCTGATCGACGAACCCGACGCCGTCGCCGCCGCGCTGCCCGTTCTGGTGCGAGAATTCCGTCCGTTCGTCGGCACCGTCACGCGGCTGCACCTGTGCGCCTTCTGGCCGACGCGGGAGATCGCCTCCGCCGCGCTGACCGGCAATCCGGGGGCAGTCTGATTCACTCGCAGGCGATATAGACGTCCATGTCGTCTCCGGCGGTCTCGAAGCACGGGATCACGCCGGTCTCGGTGCGCGTGAGGCCGTTGACCCGCATGAACGAATCGAGCGTCCGGTACGCGCCGGGGATCGTGACAAAGGGATTCTCAAAAGGCCGGTCGATGTGGATCGCCGCGTATTTGTGCGTCGGCTGCTCCCGGATCGGCAGGCCCTCCGGCGCAAGCCCTTCCGGCAAAATCCACGCCGCCGTGTAGCCGTGCATGTGGTGGACGCTGATCTGTTCGGCGGAGAGGCCCGGGAAGTCCCAGCCGATCACGTGCGGGTCCCCGACGACCTGCTCCCGCGCCCATCCGAAGACACGCTCCAGGGCGTCGCGCTCCGGCTCGGTGCTGATGACCGTATAGGCAGCGTAACGGAATCCCGCCACCTCTTCCGCGCGCAGACGGGAATACGCGTCCTGCATTTTGTCCATCTCTTCCCGGAACAGGCTGTCGAGCGAGCAGTTGAAGATCCTGCACAGCTCGACGGCTTTGTCGATTTCCGGCAGCGCGGCGCCCGATTCCCATTTGGAAACGGTCTGACGGCTGACGCCGAGCATCTCGGCCAGCGTCTCCTGCGTCATGTCCTTCCGCAGCCGGCGCAGATAGAATAGATTGTTCCCTACGTTCATGTCGTTTCTCCTTGTTGGTTATTTGCTCCGCGGTGCAAGAATAGGATAACAGAAACGCACGGGTTTTTCCACCAATCTGCCTTTGCTGTTTCCGACAGCGGCGCAACCGCAGGTTGACAGGCGGATGTGTGCTCAATCCGGCTGCCGGTCAGCGGTCGTCTTTGCCGTTCCCGTCGTCTTTTTTCTCGAACCCGGAGCCGAGGAGGAGTCCGAGCAGCATGCCCACGACCATGGCGATCCCGATGTTGACATGCAGCGCCGTCCCCAGAGCGACCCCGAGGCTCATGCCGAGCGCCATGCCCTCCGAGCCGTAATTCTCTTTCCTGTCCCCGTCTTTCTTCCGGCTTGCCGCTTTTGCGAGAAACACCGCGAGCAGGATCCCCATGGCGACCCACGGCAGCGCCGCGCTCATGAATTCGTAAACCTGATCCATCTTCTTCTCTCCCTTTTGTGTTCATCGGTCTTCCCATACAATGGTGACCGTTCGTTCTCATTATAGGGAGCTCCCGGTTCCCTGTCAAGAGGATTTCCCAAAAACGCGCGGATTTCCTTGCAATCGCGGGGAAAATGTGCTATGCTATCTCAAAAGATTCCCATCGGAGGGCGGAAGACATGGACAAGAACCTGATCGCGTACTGCGGCGTCGACTGCGCAGCCTGCTCGGATTATCAAAGCGGAAAATGTCCTGGCTGCCGGCAGACAGTCTGGCCGGAGGGAGACGCCTGCCTCCCCGTGGCGTGCTGCCGGGACAAGGGAATTTCGTGCTGCGGGGAATGCCCATCCTTTCCCTGCGCGGACATGAAGGCGTTTTACGCGGAATCCGAGAGCCATGAGCAGGCGTACCGGCGGATGGCGGCTCTAAGAACAGGACCGGCGCTGGAGATCGGCGCAATCGTATGGGGCGTTCTTGATGTGGAGCGGGAGGCAGCCTTCTGGTCGGCCGCGCTCGACTATGTCCTGAAATATCCCGCGTCCGACGACTGGGCGATCCTGATTCCGCGGAACGGGGACGGCGTGCAGCTCTCCCTCAACAAGGTGTCCTCTCCGAAGGCGAGACGGCATCACATGGATCTCTTCGCGGAAGATATGCAGGCAGAGGCAGAACGGCTCCTGTCCCTCGGCGCGACGCGGAAGCCGTGGAACTACCCGCCCGACGCCGACTACATCGTCTTGCAGGATCAGGACGGGAACCCGTTCTGCGTGGTGCAGCGGTAAAACCCGAAACAGGAGCAAAGGCATTTCGGCGAGGTGCTTTTTTCCGTATCGGAGCAGCCGGCGCAACCGAAGATAACAAAAGATTTATAATTCCGTCATGTGCGGTTGGTTGCAAATGACGCAACTCAGACGTATAATATTCCTACAAATCAGACTTTTGGGAGGTTTCTGTGAGCATCATTGAAGTAAGCCAGCTTCGGAAAGAGTACCCCTCGTTTACCCTGAAGGACGTCTCCTTCGGGATCGAAAAAGGCAGGATCACGGGATTCATCGGCCGCAACGGCGCCGGGAAGACCACCACGATCAAATCCATGCTGAACCTCGTCCACCCGGACAGCGGGACCGTGCGCTATTTCGGCAAGCCGCTCGTCGGAAACGAGACGGACATCAAAAAGCGGATCGGCTATTCCACCGGCGCTGTCAATTGGTATCCGCGGAAGAAGATCCGCGACATCGTCGAGGTCGTAAAAGGCTTCTACGAGACCTGGGACGAGGAGGCCTACCGGAAATACCGCGAACTCTTCGCGCTCGACGAGCAGAAGACGCCGCACGAGCTGTCCGAGGGAATGAAGGTGAAGTGCAATCTTCTCCTCTCGCTTTCGCACCGGGCGGAGGTGTTGATCCTCGACGAGCCCACGAGCGGCCTGGATCCCTTCTCCCGCAGCGAACTTCTCGACATCTTCACCGCACTGAAGGACGAGGGCGTCGCGGTGTTCTTCTCCACGCATATCATCTCAGACATCGAAAAGTGCGCCGACGACATCGTCTATCTCTCCCGCGGGAGCGTCGTCGCGGCCACGGACAAGGCTGGCTTCGCGGAGCAGTTCTCCCGGGACGGTGAGACGCTCGAGGAGACCATGCTGCGGCTCGAAAAGGAGGGCAGCCATGCGTAACATTCTTTTAAAGGAAATCAAGCTCAGCGCCTCGCCGCTCTCCTTTATTTTCATCGTCTTCGGGCTGATGTTCTTCCTGCCCGGCTATCCCATCCTCTGCGGCGCGTTCTTCGTGACCCTCGGAATCTTTTACAGCTTTCAGTCCGCCAGGGAGGCGAACGACATCGTCTTCTCCGCCCTTCTCCCGATCGCTAAGAAAGACGTCGTCCGCGGGAAATTCCTCTTCGTCTGCTTCATCGAGTGCTGCGCGCTGATTCTGATGGCTGCCTCCATGATCGTCCGGATGACTGCCCTTGCGGAATCGGACGTCTATCGGACAAACGCGCTGATGAACGCCAATCCGTTTGCGCTCGGCGTCGCGTTCCTTTTGTTCGGGTTCTTCAACCTGATCTTCGTCGGCGGATTCTTCAAGACGGCTTACCGGTTCGCGCGTCCGTTCGTGACCTACCTCATCGTCGGTTTTCTCGTGATCGCGGCCGCGGAAGCACTGCACCATTTCCCCGGCCTCGACTGCCTGAACGCCTTCGGCACGGATCGCCTCGGGCTGCAGATGCTCCTCCTCGCCGCCGGGGGTGCGCTGTATCTCTGCATGACGGTCCTCGCGTGCCGCAAAGCCTGCCGCGACTTTGAAAAGATCGATCTGTGAGGAGGCCGGTATGTTAAAAGACAATCTCGTGATGCTGCGCAATATGCACGGATACTCGCAGGAAGCGATCGCGGAGAAGATCGGCATCTCCCGGCAGGCCTATGCCAAATGGGAGAAGGGCACGACTGTCCCGGACATCGAGAAGTGCGCCTTGCTCGCGGCAGTATACGGAACCACGATCGACAGCCTGATCCGGACGGAGACCGTCGACGGCGTCGGTGTGATCCCGCCCGCACCCATCGGGAAGAACATCTGGGGCTCCGTCACCATCAGCGACAGGGGGCAGATCGTCATTCCGAAAGGCGCGCGGGATCTGTTCAATCTGGCGGGCGGCCAGCGCCTGATCGTCATGAGCGATGAGCGCGGGATCGCCCTGATCCCGGCAGAGACCTTCGAGGGCATCATTGAGAAAGCCGTGGCTTCCGCGTCAGCCATGACGGAGGAGTGAATCCCGCACATCCGGTGCCGTCATCAAATGAGCGCGGCTTCCTGACACGAAAACACCCCCCGTCTCCGGTTCTTCTCCCGGAAAACAGGGGGTGTTTGCTTCTTATTCGTTTATTTCTTCGCGGGATGCGGCCGGCTCAGTTCTCCACGTACATCCGCTTGTACGGGTTCCGGCTGTCCGGCTTGACCACGGTGTAGGGAGAAGCGAGAAGATCCGCTTCATCGATGCCGAAATGATCGGCGTATGCCTTCACGAGCGGGGCGAGGATCGCGTGGTCCTCATCGGTCGCCGGGGAGGCCGTGACCTGCGGCGGGAAAACGATCCCCTCGCACGTCCCGCGGAGGTACATCCGGCCGCCGTGCATCCCGGTGCAGGGGAATTCCCCGACGATCGGACGCCCGTCCCCGTTTTGTCCGAGGACGACGATCACGCCGCCCGCCTGATACTCCCCGAGAAAGCTCCCGGCGCATCCGCCGATCACGAGGACCGGGACTTTTTCTTTATACTCCTTCATGTGGATGCCCGCGCGGTATCCGGCGTCGTCCCGCACATAGATCGCGCCTCCGCGCATGGCGTATCCCGCCGCGTCGCCGATGCATCCGCAGACGACGATCTCGCCGTCGTTCATCGTATCGCCGACCGCGTCCTGCGCGTTGCCGTGCACGGTGATCTTCGCGCCGTTGCAGTACGCGCCGAGGGCATTGCCGGGGACCCCGCCGATCTCGATGTGACCGCCGGGCAGTCCCGCGCCGAGGAATCGCTGACCGAGGCAGTCCGTCACGAGGCAGTCCCCCGCCTCCCGGATCGCGTCATTCAGTTCCCTGCTCTCGCGGCCTTTTGCACAAATCGTCTTCATACCGCTCCTCCGTATTTCTGCCGCCTGACTGCCGGGGAAAACGCTGCCGGGGTGGCGGCCTGCTTCAGGAGATCAAAATCCACCGTATCGAGCGGGATCTTCTCCCGGATCAGGGAGGTGTAGATCCCGGCCCGCTCCTCGCATCCTATCAGCGCGAACCCGACGAGCAGCCCGTCCTTGACATAGAGCTTTTTCAGCCATCCAGGACCGCGCTCGACGATCGTCTCTCCGCCCTCGTCCGGCGTCAGCGAGCGTCCCGCACAGAGCGCATGCAGCCCGAAGAAACCGATGGCGTTCATGGGGATCGCCCGGTCGAAGACGCAGTCCCCGCCCGCCATGTTTTCCCCGGCGCACTCCCCCTGCATTTCCGCGTTCGGCAGGATCGCGAGGACGCGGTTCGCCCCGATCGAGGCGTCGTATCCTTCGGCACAGTCGCCTGCGGCGTAGATGTCCGGAAGGCTCGTGCGCATCCGCGTGTCCGTGACGATCCCACGGTTGACTTCTCCGCCGGCCTCCCGGATCAGCGCGGTGTTGGCCCGCACGCCGACCGCGAGGACCAGGAGATCAAAGTCCACCTCCGCACCGCTCTTCATGACGGCCCGGTTCCCGTCGAAACGATCGACCGTGTCGCCGAGATAAAACGTGAGACCCGCCTCTTCGAGCTTGGCCTGCATGAGCGCGGCGCCTTCCTCATCGAGGATGCTCGACAGCACCCGCGGCGCAAGATCGCATACCGTGATGTGCGCGACGCGCCGTGCCAGTCCTTCCGCGCATTTGAGCCCGATCAGGCCCGCGCCAACAATCAGGACCCGGCTGTCCGCTTTTGCCGCCGCGTCGAGGGCGAGCATGTCGTCCATGGTCATGAAGGAGAACTTCTGCCCGACCGTATCGAGACTCGTCATCGGCGGCACGAACGGCGTCGACCCCGCAGCGACGCAGAGCTTCGTGTACGGCAGTACCTGTCCGTCGTCGAGCTGCACGGTGTGCGTCTCCGGATCGATCCGGACCGCCCGCTTCCCGTAGAGGACCGTGACGCCGTTTTTTTCATAGAAATCCGCGGGCCGCGCGTTCATAGCCTCCGGCTTTGCCCGTCCTTCGAGGGCGTAGGAGATGAGCGGGCGGCAGTACGCGGGATGGGTTTCGGCCGAGATCACCGTGATCGGCGTTCCGAGATCTATCTTCCGGATCCCCGCGATGCATCCGAGCGCGGCGGTCCCGTTTCCGATGATGATGTAGTCCGCCATGTTCTCACCTCTCCTCATAGACGATCGCCCGGTTGGGACATCCCTTCACGCAGGCAGGCTCCCCGCACGTATTCTTCAAACAGAGCTCGCATTTCTGCATCACGCCGTCCTCCCCCGAAGCGAGCGCGCCGTAGGGACAGACGAGGACGCAGGTAAAGCATCCGACGCAGCGGCTCCGGTCGATCCGGATCACGCCGTCCGCCTCGTCCTTGGTCAGCGCGCCGGAGATGCACGCCTTGACGCAGAGCGGATCGGCGCAATGGCGGCAGGAGACGGCGAAGGTGATCCGATCGCTCTCCTCAATGTGGATGCGCGGGAAGATCCGCTTGCCTTTCAGGGCCGTCGCCATGTCCGTCATCCCGGAATTGGCGAAGGCGCAGTTGTATTCGCAGAGATGGCACCCGAGGCACCACTCTTCGTTGACGTAAACCCGTTTCATATCATTCCCCCGCGTGCGCGATACCCAGGATCCCGAGCTCCGTTTCGTTCAGTCCGACGCCGCGCAGCATCAGACGGTTGCCCCGGAGGGCTTCGACGGAGTTGATCCCCATGCCGCCCATGAGCTCCATGATCTCGTGCCGCCATGCCGTCATCAGGTTGACGAGCCGCTCGGCCCCGATGTCGGGATTCAGGCGCTTCACCAGTTCGGGCCGCTGGGTCGCGATGCCCCAGTTGCAGCGTCCGGTCTGGCAGGTGCGGCAGAGATGACAGCCGAGCGCGAGCAGGGCCGCCGTGGCGATGTAGCAGGCATCCGCGCCGAGGGCGATGGCCTTCACGACGTCCGCCGCCGACCGGATGCTTCCTCCCGCGATGAGCGAGACGTCGCCCCGGATCCCTTCGTCCCGCAGCCGCTTGTCGACGGAGGCCAGTGCGAGCTCAATCGGGATGCCGACGTTGTCCCGGATGCGGGTGGGTGCCGCGCCCGTGCCGCCCCGGAAGCCGTCGATGGCGATGATGTCCGCCCCGGACCGCGCGATCCCCGAAGCGATGGCGGCGATGTTGTGGACCGCGGCGACCTTGACGATCACGGGCTTTTTGTACTGCGTCGCCTCTTTCAGGGACATCACAAGCTGTCTCAAGTCTTCGATCGAATAAATATCGTGGTGCGGCGCGGGGGAGATGGCGTCCGATCCCTCGGGGATCATCCGCGTGCGGCTGACATCCCCGACGATCTTTGCGCCGGGCAGGTGACCGCCGATCCCCGGCTTCGCGCCCTGCCCCATTTTGATCTCGATGGCCGCGCCGGCATTCAGGTAATCCTCATGCACGCCGAAGCGCCCAGAGGCCACCTGCACGACGGTGTTCGCGCCGTACCGATAAAAATCTTCATGCAGCCCGCCCTCGCCGGTATTGTAAAGGATCCCGAGTTCTTCGGCCGCCCGCGCGAGGGACGCATGGGCGTTGTAGCTGATCGATCCGTAGCTCATGGCGGAGAACATCACGGGCATGGAGAGCGAGATCTGCGGCGGCAGGGCCGTATCCAGCGACCCGTCCGGACGGCGCCGGATCTTATCCGGCTTTTTGCCGAGGAAGACCCGCGTCTCCATCGGCTCTCTCAGCGGATCGATCGGGGGATTCGTGACCTGCGAGGCGTTGATGAGCATCCGGTCCCAGTAAACCGGCAGCGGCTTCGGGTTGCCCATCGACGAGAGCAGGACCCCGCCGCTCGACGCCTGCTTGTAGATCTCCTTGATCGTGTCGCTCTGCCAGTTCGCGTTCTCGCGGAAGGCGTTCTGGTTCTTCACGATTTTAAGGGCGCGCGTCGGACACAGGGACACGCACCGCTGGCAGTCCACGCACTTCGTCTCGTCGGAGCGCATGATCCCCCGCTCCGCGTCGAACGCATGGACCCCGTTCGCGCACTGCCGCTCGCATACCCGGCAGGCAATGCAGCGGTTTTCGTTCCGCACGACCTCGAATTCCGGCTGGACATATTCGATTGCCATCACCCCAAGCCTCCTTTCAGCCGAACGATCACAGGCTCGCCGCCCGCGGGATACCGGATGTGCTCCGCTTCCGGCTCCATCGCGCGGATCGCGGCCTCTTCGCTGGCGATATACACGCGGGATCCGCGCTCCCCGACGACCATCGACCGCAGCTTCAGCCGGTCGTTCAGGGCCATCAGCCCGCCGTCGAAGCCGAGGAGGATGGAGAACGGTCCGGTGACGAGCAGCGAGGGGAAGACGGTGCGCAGGTATTTGCGCTTCGCAGCCTTTTCGGGATCCTTTTCCGCCTCGATCGACGACCAGAACGGCGCCGCGATGACGGAGGCCGCCTCCTCGAGGGTCAGTCCCTGGCGACGGAGCAGATAGTCCATGATGTAGGTGATGACCTCGGTGTCGGTCTGGAGCGTGCACTTGTAGCCGAACATCTCGATCCACCGGCGGTTGGCGTCGTAGGAGGAGATCTCCCCGTTGTGCACGACCGACCAGTCGAGAAGCGTGAACGGATGCGCGCCGCCCCACCATCCGGGGGTATTCGTCGGATAGCGCCCGTGCGCCGTCCACGCATAGCCCGCGTATTCGTCGAGGCGGTAAAACTCGGCAATATCCTCGGGATAGCCGACCGCCTTGAACGCACCCATGTTCTTCCCCGAGGAGAAGACGTAGCCGCCGCGGTTTTCCGTGTTGATCCGCATGACCGTGCGCACGACGAATTCCCGCTCGTCGACCTGCTCCGCCGCGAGGACGGATTTCAGAGGATCGACAAAATACCGCCAGATCACGGGCTCGTCCGTGACCTGTGGGATCTTCTTCGTCGGGATGATCTCCGACTTGACGATCTCGAAGCGTTCCTTTAAATACACCTCACAGTCCTTGCGCGACGCGCGGTCCGTGAAGAAGAAATGCAGCGCGTAAAAATCCCGGTATTCCGGATAAATGCCGTAGCCCGCGAACCCGCCGCCGAGCCCGTTGGACCGCTCGTGCATCGGACGCATGGCCCCCGCGATGAGCGACCCCGACATCGGCGTCCCATCCCGGTCGATCACCGCGGCGATGGCGCATCCCGACGGAATGCGGACCTCTCCTTCCCTTTTCATCTGTTCTCTCCCGTTTCTCAAAACAAAAATGCGCCCATCCCGGTCTGCCGGAATGAACGCCTTTGCTCATTTGCTTGCATTATACCGCGTTTTCTCCGCCTTGTCAAGCGGGCGGGTGAATTTTTATTGACAGTTTATGCATCCCTCCGCGTGAAATCTTTGTGCAAATCGCCCTCTTGACAGAACCGGCCTGCGGGTGTATAATGCAAGCGTGAAAGGCAATGGCGTCTTCGCGGGAGTTTTCTCTCCACGGAGGCGTCTTTCTCTTTTCCGGCACCTCTTTCAATATTTATACAAAAAAGGCAATGGCGTCTGTTTTACCGGTCTCTCCGGCAGAGGATGCCCTTGCCTTTCTTCATTTCACAGCCCGATCCCATGACGGCGGGCAGAAGGAGCACGACATGACGGCGAATTTACCCGAAACCTTCGGCAGCATGGTTTTTGATGACCGCGTGATGCGGTCGGCCCTCTCGGCAAAGGTATATGCCTCCCTGCGCAAGACCATCGATGAGGGCGCGGAGCTCGATACCGATGTGGCAAACGCGGTGGCGGAGGCCATGAAGAACTGGGCGATCGAGCGGGGCGCGACCCACTTCACGCACTGGTTCCAGCCGCTCACGGGCATCACGGCGGAGAAGCACGACAGCTTCATCGCGAAGGCCCCGGACGGCGGGGTCATCATGGAATTCTCCGGCAAGGAGCTCATCAAGGGCGAGCCAGACGCGTCCTCCTTCCCCTCCGGCGGTCTGCGCGCCACCTTCGAGGCGAGAGGCTATACCGCATGGGACCCGACATCCTACGCCTTCATCAAGGGCAAGACCCTCTGCATCCCCACGGCGTTCTGCTCCTACGGCGGGCACGCGCTCGACAAGAAGACGCCGCTTCTGCGTTCCATGGAAGCGATCAACCGGGAGGCCCTGCGCATCCTCCGCCTCTTCGGCAACACCGACGTCAAGCGTGTCACCACCTCCGTCGGTCCGGAGCAGGAATACTTCCTCATCGATAGGAAGATGTACGAGGCGCGGCCCGATCTGCGCTTCACCGGCCGGACCCTCTTCGGATCGAAGCCGCCGAAGGGCCAGGAGATGGACGACCACTACTTCGGCGCGATCAAGCCCCGCGTCGCCGCCTACATGGAGGAGCTGAACGAGGAACTCTGGAAGCTCGGCATCCTCGCGAAGACCGAACACAACGAGGTCGCGCCCGCCCAGCATGAGCTCGCGCCGATCTATTCGACCACCAACGTCGCGACGGATCACAACCAGCTCACGATGGAGATCATGCAGAAGGTCGCGGCGAAGCACGGCCTGGTCTGCCTGCTGCACGAGAAGCCCTTCGCCGGCGTCAACGGCTCCGGCAAGCACAACAACTGGTCGATCGGGACGGACACGGGCGTCAATCTGCTCTCCCCGGGCGAGACGCCGTATGAGAACGCGCAGTTCTTGACCTTCCTCTGCGCCGTCATCCAGGCGGTGGACGACTATGCCGACCTGCTACGCATCTCCGTGGCGACGGCGGGGAACGACCACCGTCTCGGCGCGAACGAAGCCCCGCCCGCCGTGGTATCGATGTTCCTCGGCGACGAGCTGACCGCCGTCCTCGACGCGATCGAGGCGGACAAGCCGTACAGCGGGACGGAAAAGACCGTCATGAAGCTCGGCGTGGACGTGCTCCCGAAGTTCCGGCGCGACGCCACGGACCGCAACCGCACCTCGCCCTTCGCCTTCACCGGCAACAAGTTTGAATTCCGTATGCTCGGCTCTTCCAACTCCATCGCCTGCGCGAACATCATGCTCAATGCGGCGGTCGCGGAGAGCCTGAAGCAGTATGCCGACCGGCTCGAAGCCGCGGACGATTTTGAGGCTGCCCTGCACGAGCTGATCCGCGACGTCGTGAGAAGTCACCGCCGCATCCTCTTCAACGGCAACGGCTACGACGACAAGTGGATCGAGGAGGCGACGAAGGTCCGGGGCCTTGCGAACTACCGCACCACGCCGGACTGCTTCCCGGAGCTGCTCTCCGAGAAGAACGTCAAGATGCTCACCTCCCACGGCGTCTTCACCGTCGAAGAGCTCAAGTCCCGGTATGAGATCATGCTCGAGAACTACTGCAAGACCGTCCTGATCGAGGCGAACACGATGATCACCATGACGCGTCGGCAGATCCTCCCGGCCATCGAAAAATACGCGACGGCTCTTTCCGCCGACGTCCTGACAAAGCGCGCCGTCTCCCCGGCCATGACCTGCGGATACGAGACGAAGACCGCGGCCCGGCTCGCGGAGCTGGCAGACGCCGCCGCAGAACGCGTGGATGAGCTCGAAGAAACGGCGGACAACGCGCGCGCGATCGAGGAGATCGGACCGCAGTCCTTCGCGATCCGCGACGCCGTCCTCGACCGCATGAACGCGCTCCGCGCCCTGTGCGACGAGGCCGAAACGCTCACCGCCGCGGAATGCTGGCCGTACCCGACCTACGGCGATCTGCTCTTCAGCGTCAACTGAACAAACAAACGCTTTCAAGGAGAAAACAAATCATGACATACTCATCCGTCAACACGATATGGGTCCTGCTCGGTGCGGCGCTCGTCTTCTTCATGCAGGCCGGCTTCTCCATGTGCGAGGCCGGCTTCACCCGGGCGAAAAACACCGGCAACATCCTGATGAAGAACCTCATGGACTTCTGCATCGGGACCCCGGCCTTCTGGCTGGTCGGTTTCGGCATCATGTTCGGCTCGGGCACCGCGCTCTTCGGGCGGCTCGATCCCCTCATCCTGGGAGATTACGGTCACATCCTCCCCGCGGGCGTTCCGCTCTGGGCGTTCGCCATCTTCCAGACCGTCTTCTGCGCGACCTCGGCGACCATCGTCTCCGGGGCCATGGCGGAGCGGACGAAATTCTCGGCTTACTGCATCTATTCCCTCTGCATCTCGCTCTTCATCTACCCCATTTCGGGACACTGGATCTGGGGCGGCGGGTGGCTTGCGGATCTCGGCTTCCACGACTTCGCCGGATCGACCTGCGTCCACATGGTCGGCGGCGTCTGCGCGTGCATCGGCGCAGCGATCCTCGGTCCCCGCATCGGCAAATATGACCGGAGCGGCAAGCCCCGCGCGATCCTCGGTCACAACCTGACCGTCGCCGCGCTCGGCGTCTTCATCCTCTGGTTCTGCTGGTTCGGCTTCAACGGCGCGTCCACCGTCGGCATGGACTCGGACGAGCTCGTCACGAGCGCCGGACTGGTCTTCTTCAACACCAACCTCTGCGCCGCGGTCGCCTGCTGCACGACCCTCATCGTCACGTGGATCCGCTACAAGAAGCCGGATGTGTCGATGACCTACAACGCCGCGCTCGCGGGGCTCGTCGGGATCACGGCGGGCTGCGATGCGGTCTCCCCGGTAGGGGCGGCGATCATGGGTCTCGTCTTCGGCGCGGTGATCGTCTTCTCCGTCGAGTTCTTCGATAAGATCGCGAAGATCGACGACCCGGTTGGCGCGATCTCGGTCCACGGGATCTGCGGCGCGCTCGGGACGATCCTCACAGGCTTCTTCGCGACGGGCGTTTCCACGGAAAAGGGTCTCTTCTACGGCGGAGGGCTGCACTTCCTCGGCGTCCAGGCGCTGGGCGTCGTCTCCGTAGCGGCTTATGTCGCCGTCATCATCGCCGTCGTCTTCTTCATCCTCAAAAAGACCATCGGACTGCGCGCGGATCCCGCCGACGAGATCCAGGGTCTTGACGTTTCCGAGCACGGCCTTCTGACCGCCTACGCCGGATTCGCCATGTCACCCGATACGTCGAGCCTCGACACGCTGAACGCGCCGGTCGTCGTCTCCGGAGACACGCCGCCCGCGGAAGCCGTTCCGGTCAAGCGCGTGCCTTCATTCGAGGAAGGACGTCCGAAGTTCACCAAGGTGGAGATCCTCTGCAAGGAAAGCCGGTTCGAGGCGCTGAAAAACGCCATGACCGATCTCGGCATCACCGGTATGACGGTCTCCCACGTCCTCGGCTGCGGACAGCAGAAGGGCCGGACGGAATACTACCGCGGCATCGCCGTGGAAGCGACGCTCCTGCCGAAGGTCCAGGTGGACATCGTCGTGTCGAAGATCCCGGTCCGCGCGGTGATCGAAACGGCTAAGAAAGTCCTCTATACCGGCCACATCGGCGACGGCAAGATCTTCGTCTATGACGTGGAGAATGTCGTGAAGGTGCGCACGGGCGAGGAAGGCTACGACGCGCTGCAGGACGTCGAATAAGCGAATACGCATCGGAAGAGGTTCATCATCATGTGCTCCATCATGAGCTGCTATAAGAGCTCGGTCACGCCGGAGGAATTCCGGGCGGGATTCGAGCGGACAAAATCGAGAGGCCCGGACGAGAGCCGGATCGAGGAGGCGGGGGACGTTCTCATGGCGTTCCACCGCCTCGCCATCATGGGGCTGACACCGGAAGGGATGCAGCCCTTCGAGCGGGACGGCTCCCTCCTCGTCTGCAACGGCGAGATCTATGGCTTCCGCGCGCTGCGGGACGATCTCATAAAAAAGGGATACCGGTTCGAGAGCGATTCGGACTGCGAAATCCTGTTGCCCCTCTGGTTCGAGTACGGGGTCGATATGTTCCCCCTTCTCGACGCGGAGTTCGCGTGCGTGTTCTATGACGCGCGGACGGGGGACCTTATCGCCGCGCGGGATCCCATCGGCATCCGGCCGCTCTTCTACGGGTACGGCCGGGACGGGAAGATCCTGTTCGCGTCCGAGGCGAAGAACCTCGTCGGCCTGACGGAGAAGGTCATCCCCTTCCCGCCGGGATGCTATTACCGGGGCGGGGAATTCGTCCGGTATGCGGACATCGCGCATCCGGAGCATGTCATCTTCGACAGTGTGGACGAGGCGTGCCGGAACATCCGCGAAAAGCTCATCGCCGGCGTGGAAAAGCGCCTCGTCGCGGATGTGAACGTCGGCTTTCTTCTCTCGGGCGGGCTCGATTCCTCCCTCGTCTGCGCCATCGCACAGCGCGGGAGCGAGCGTCCGATCCGCACCTTCGCCATCGGCATGGAGGGGGACGCGATCGATCTGAAATACGCCCGGCAGGCCGCGGACTGGATCGGCAGCGAGCACACCGAGGTCACGATGACGCGCGAAGAGGTGCTCGCCTCGCTCGAGACCGTCATCGCCCTGCTCGGAACCTGGGACATCACGACAATCCGCGCAAGCATGGGGATGTACCTCGTATGCAAGGCGATCCATGAGCACACGGACATCCGGGTGCTTCTGACCGGGGAGATCTCGGACGAGCTCTTCGGATACAAATACACCGATTTTGCTCCGGACGCGGCGGCGTTTCAGGCGGAAGCGGAGAAGCGGGTGCGCGAGCTCTATATGTACGATGTGCTCCGCGCGGACCGGTGCATCTCGGTCAACTCGCTCGAAGCGCGCGTGCCGTTCGGCGACCTCGATTTCGTGAAATACGTCATGGCGCTCGATCCGGAGATCAAGATGAACAAAACCGGCAAGGGCAAGTACCTGCTGCGTCGGGCGTTCGGCGAGGGGGACTGGCTCCCGCCGGAGATTCTCTGGCGCGAAAAGGCGGCGTTCTCGGACGCGGTCGGACATTCCATGGTCGACGATCTGAAGGAATACGCCGAGAGCCGCTATACCGACGCGGGATTTGAAGAGAAACGGAAAGCCTACGCGTACTGCCCTCCCTTCACGAAGGAATCCCTGCTCTACCGGGAGATCTTCGAGAAGCACTACCCGGGAGAGGCGGAGATGATCGCGGACTACTGGATGCCCAACCGGACATGGAAGGGCTGCGACGTGAACGATCCGTCGGCACGTGTTCTTTCCAACTACGGAGACAGCGGGAAGTGAGGAGAGCATGGCGATCCATGAAGAATGCGGCGTATTCGGGATGATCTCCCCGGAACCGGGGGATGCGGCGCGGCTCGTGTATTACGGGCTCTACGCGCTCCAGCACCGGGGACAGGAATCCTGCGGCATCGTGGTGGGCGACGACGGGATCTTCTTCTCGCACAAGGACATCGGCCTCGTCAGCGACGTCTTCACGCCCCCGATCCTCTCGTCGTTTCCCGAGGGGACCATGGCGGTCGGGCACGTCCGGTATGCCACGACGGGCGCGGGAAGCCGGACCAACTGCCAGCCCATCGAGGTCAACCACGTCAAGGGCCGCATGGCGATCGCGCACAACGGCAACCTGTCCAATGCGGCCGAGCTTAGGCGCGATCTCGAACTCTCCGGCGCGATCTTCCACACGACCTCGGACACGGAGACCATCGCCTACATCGTGACCCGCGAGCGCCTGAGGACTCCCTCGATCGAGTGTGCCCTCTCCGCCGCCATGCATCAATTCGAGGGGGCGTATTCACTGGTCCTCATGTCCCCGCAGAAGCTGATCCTCGCGCGGGATCCCCGCGGATTCCGGCCCCTCTGCTACGGCAGGACCGCGGACGGTACCGTCGTCGCCGCGTCGGAAAGCTGTGCGCTCACGGCGGTCGGCGCGTCGCTCGTGCGCGATGTCGATCCGGGGGAGATCCTCGTCTTCCGCTCCGAGGGAGGCGAAGTGCGTCAGACTTCGATCCGGGAGCACTGCGGCAAAGCGCCCCGGCGTTTCTGCGTTTTCGAGACCATCTATTTCGCCAGACCCGATTCCGTCCTCGACGGCGTGAGCATCCACCGCGCGCGCCGGACAGCCGGAAGGATCCTCGCCGCCGCCCATCCCGCGGACGCGGACGTCGTGATCGGCGTTCCCGATTCCGGGCTCGACGCGGCGCTCGGGTTCAGCGAAGCGTCCCGCATCCCCTACGGGATCGGCCTCATCAAGAACAAATACATCGGGCGGACCTTCATCTCCCCGGGACAGGACAAGCGGATCGACCAGGTCAAAATCAAGCTGGCGGTCGTGGAAGACACCGTCCGGGACAAGCGCGTCGTCCTCCTCGACGATTCGATCGTGCGGGGAACGACGAGCGGACGGATCGTGCGGCTCCTCAGAGAAGCGGGCGCGCGCGAGGTCCACATGCGGGTCTCGGCACCGCCGTTCCTCAATCCCTGCTACTACGGCACGGACATCGACTCCAGGGACAATCTCATCGCCTGCGGACGCACGGAGGAGGAAATCGCCCGCATCATCGGCGCGGATTCCCTCGGATACCTCCCTCCGGATCGGCTTCCGGAGCTCGGCGGTGACGGGATCTGCACGGCGTGCTTCACGGGGGACTATCCCACCGCCATCCCCGCCGACACGCGCAAGGACCGCTTTGAATCGAAAATCAGCAGAAAGGAGGAACGTCCATGACGCTCCCGAGAAAGCTCGTCACGGAAGACGGGCAGATCTATTCCGGAACCGGTTTCGGCGCGGCGCTCACTGAGGGCGTATCCGCGCCTTTCGAGCTTGTATTCAACACCTCCTCGGTCGGGTATCAGGAGATCCTCACCGACCCGTCCTACGCCGATCAGGGCGTAGTGTTCTCCTATCCCCTGATCGGGAACTACGGCTGGAACGGGGACGATGCCGAATCGGGCGGCCCCGCGCTCTCCGCCGTCCTCGTGCGGGAGGTTTCGGCCGCGCCGTCGAACTTCCGGTCACAGAAAACGCTCGCCGATGCGGCGGAATCTTATAGCATCCCGGGACTTGCGGGGATCGATACGCGGCGGCTGGTGCGCTCCATACGCGATCTCGGCAGCCGAAGAGCCATCCTGGCGGACGCGGACATCCCTCTCGAGGCTTGCATCCGCCGGATCCGCGAAACCCCGGTCCCGCACGACGCGGTGAGCCGGGTCAGCGTGAAGAAGATCACGGCATCCCCGGCGTCCGGCGAGGAACGGCTGACCGTCGCCGCGGTGGACTGCGGGATGAAGGAGAACATGGTGCGGTGTCTCTGCCGCCTCGGATGCCGCGTGATCCGCGTGCCGTGGAATACGCCGGCGGAGGTCATCGCCTCGTTTGCCCCGGACGGCGTCCTCTTCTCGAACGGACCGGGCGACCCCGCCGATGTACCGGGGGTCGCAGAGACTGCCCGAAAGCTGCGGGGAAAGTTCCCGATCTTCGGGATTTGCCTCGGGCATCAGATCCTCGCGCTGTCCGCGGGGGCAAAGACGTACAAAATGAAATTCGGGCACCGCGGCGGGAATCATCCGGTGAAGGATCTCGCCACCGGACGGATCGAGATCACCTCGCAGAACCACTCCTACGCCGTGGATCGGGACAGCGTCGCCAGATGTGGAATGACCGTTACCCGCGTCAATCTCCTCGACGGGACGGTGGAGGGGCTGGCGTGCCCGGCGGACCGGATGTTCTCCGTCCAGTATCACCCGGAAAGCGCGCCCGGACCCGAGGACAGCGGTGCCCTGTTTGACGAATTCATCCGCATGACGGAGGCCTTCCATGCCGAAAAGAACGGACATACATAAGATCATGGTGATCGGCTCCGGCCCCATCGTCATCGGGCAGGCAGCCGAATTCGACTATGCCGGGACGCAGGCCTGTCTCGCGCTGAAGGAGGAGGGCTACGAGGTCGTCCTCGTCAACTCCAATCCCGCGACGATCATGACGGACACAGAAATCGCCGACCGGGTGTACATGGAGCCCCTGACGCTGGAATTCGTCGCCCGCATCCTCCGCACGGAGCGTCCGGATGCCATCCTCCCCGGGATCGGCGGGCAGACGGGGCTCAATCTCGCCATGCAGCTGGAAAAGAAAGGCATTCTGCGCGAGTGCCGGGTCGAGCTGCTCGGGACGAGGAGCGAATCCATCGAGGCGGCGGAAGACCGGGAGGCATTCAAAGCTCTCTGCGAGAGGCTGGGCGAGCCCGTGCTTCCCTCCGACGTCGCGCATACCGTCGAAGAAGGCCGCGCGATCGCGGAGAAGATCGGATATCCGGTCGTGCTCCGTCCGGCGTTCACCCTCGGCGGCACGGGCGGCGGATTTGCCGAAAACGAGGACGAGCTGCTCACCCTAATCCGCCGGGGCCTGGAGCTCTCGCCCGTCACCGAGGTCCTCGTCGAGAAGAGCGTCAAGGGCTGGAAGGAAATCGAATTCGAGGTCATGCGGGACAGGAACGACACCGCCGTCGCCGTCTGTTCGATGGAGAACATCGATCCCGTCGGCGTGCACACCGGGGATTCCGCGGTCGTCGCGCCCTGCCAGACCCTCGCAAACCGCGAATTCCAGATGCTGCGCTCCTCGGCCCTGCGGATCATCCGCGCGCTCGGGATCGAAGGCGGCTGCAACGTGCAGTTCGCGCTGGATCCGGACTCGTTCGATTACGTCGTTATCGAGGTCAACCCGCGCGTGTCCAGGTCCTCCGCCCTCGCGTCGAAGGCGACCGGCTATCCCATCGCGCGGGTCTCGGCAAAGATCGGCGTCGGGATGACCCTCGACGAGATCCCGCTTGCGAATACCCCGGCGTCGTTCGAGCCCGCGCCCGATTACGTCGTGACCAAGCTGCCGCGCTTCCCGTTCGACAAGCTGCCGGGTGCCAGCCGCGTCCTCGGCACGCAGATGAAGGCGACCGGCGAGGTCATGAGCGTCGGGCGGACCTTCCCGGAAAGCCTGCTCAAGGCCGTGCGCTCCCTCGAAACGGGACACATGCACCTCTCTTCGGACAAGCTCGCCGCCGAGACGACGGATGCGCTGCTTCTGTTTATCTGCGACGCCACGGACGAGCGTCTCTTCGCGCTGGCGGAGCTGCTCCGACGCGGCGTGACGGTCGGGGAGCTGCACGACGCCACCGGGATCGACGCGTTCTTCCTCGCGGGGATCCGGCGGATCACGGAGGAAGAGATTCAGGTCAAGAACCGTCCCGGCGATCTCTCCGTGCTCAGGGAAGCCAAGCGCATGGGATTCTCCGATGCCGCCGTCGCCCGTCTGTGGAACAAAACGGAGGCAGAGATCCGCGCCGTTCGTCAGGCAAACGGGATCACGCCGGTCTACAAAATGATCGACACCTGCTCGGCGGAGTTCGACAGCTACGTCCCGTACTTCTATTCGACCTGGGAGGAGGAGAACGAATCCGTCGTCTCGGAGAAGAAAAAGATCCTCGTCCTCGGGTCCGGACCCATCCGCATCGGGCAGGGCGTGGAGTTCGACTACTCGACGGTCCGCGCGGTGAAGGCGATCCGGCAGGCGGGGTACGAGGCGATCATCGTCAATAACAACCCCGAGACCGTCTCGACGGACTACACCTGCGCCGACAAGCTCTACTTCGAGCCGCTCACCCCCGAGGACGTCGCCAACATCGCCTTTCTCGAAAAGCCCTTCGGCGTGATCGCAACCCTCGGCGGGCAGACGGCGGTCAACCTGGCCGATCCGCTCGCGGAGATGGGGATCCCCCTCATCGGGACGGACCGGCGCGCCATCGATACAGCGGAGGACCGCGACCTGTTCGAGCACCTGCTCGGCGAGCTCGGGATCCCGCGTCCGGCCGGATGCGCCGTGACCTCGGTGGAGGACGGGATCGCGGCGGCGCGGGAGCTCGGTTATCCGGTCCTCGTGCGTCCGTCCTTCGTGCTCGGCGGCCGCGCCATGCAGATCGTGGCGAAGGAAGAGGAGCTCCGCCGCTACCTCCGGACCGCCGTGGAGATCGGCGAGGACAAGCCCGTGCTCGTGGACCGCTACATCCGCGGCAAGGAGGTCGAAGTCGACGCGGTATGCGACGGGCGGGAGGTCTTCGTACCCGGGATCATGGAGCTCGTGGAGCGCACAGGCGTGCATTCGGGAGATTCCATCTCGGTGTGGCCGCCGTTCTCGCTCTCCGACAAGGTGAAGGCCACGGTTCTCGATTACACGAGCCGTCTCGGTCCCGCCATCGGGATCGTGGGACTCTTCAACATTCAGTTCATCGTCACGCCGGACGACGAAGTTTATATCATCGAGGTCAATCCGCGCTCGTCCCGTACGGTTCCCTTCCTCTCGAAGGCGACGGGATACCGCCTCGCGGACATCGCAGCCCGGGTCATCCTCGGACACAGCCTCGCGGAGCAGGGGATCCCGGCCGGTCTGATGCCGGAAAAGAACCGGTACTTCGCGAAAGTCCCCGTCTTCTCCTTCTCGAAGCTCGGCGGCGGCGACGCGTACCTCTCCCCGGAGATGAAGTCCACGGGCGAGGCCATCGGATACGACCGGAAGCTGCACCGCGCGATGTACAAGGCGCTCGTCGCGGCAGGGCTCAGGGTACAAAACTACGGGACCGTGATCTTCACGCTCGCGGACGAGGACAAGGAAGAGGCGATCCCGCTGGCGCGCCGGTTCTACGACATGGGATTCAACCTCGAGGCCTCGACCCTGACGGCGGAGGTCTTCCGGGAGCACGGCATCAAGACGCGTCTCCTGCACAAGCCCAGCGAAGGGAGCCACGAGATCCTCGATGCGATCCGGGCTGGCTATGTGAGCTACGTCGTCAATACCCGCGCGATCCTCTCCGGCGTGCATTTCGAGGACGGCGCGGCGATCCGGCAGGCGGCGACCGAGGCGGGGATCACGATGTTCACCTCACTCGACACGGTGCGCGTGCTGCTCGACGTGCTCGAAGAGATCACCGTCGGGGTCTCGCGGATCGATGAAGATTGACGGCGGGGATTGACTTTTCCCGGCTGATCCGGTACAATAACGGAGGATACGATGAAATTCACGAAAATGCAGGGACTCGGCAACGACTACCTCTATTTCTGGGGCGAGGTGAAGGATCCGGAGGCGCTCTCCCGGCGGCTCTCGGACCGGCACTTCGGACCCGGCTCGGACGGGATCATCCTGATCTCCCCGCCCACGCGCCATGACGCGGACTTCCGGATGCGCATCTTCAACGCGGACGGGAGCGAGGCGAAAATGTGCGGCAACGGGATCCGCTGCGTCGGCAAATACGTCTACGACAAGGGCTTCACCGACAAGACGGACCTGCGGATCGAGACCCTCTCCGGCATCCGGACGCTCTCGATGGAGATCCGGTGCGGGAAGGTGCGCCGCGTGACGGTCGGCATGGGACGCGCGGCGGTCGGCGAGGCGATGCTCTTGGATCTCGGCGGGGAATCGGTGACCGTGCTCCCGGTCGACGTCGGCAAT
>Ga0129306_1001645_pt1 | contig 23947 bp, 15 predicted proteins | sample P827metagenome_FD_94438 | JGI IMG/M metagenome (GOLD analysis project Ga0129306, IMG submission 94438) | Capybara group fecal microbial communities from Wisconsin, USA - P827 metagenome | ecosystem: Host-associated > Mammals > Digestive system > Large intestine > Fecal | place: USA: Wisconsin... | reverse complement strand
TACATGGACGGCCGCTCGCAGACGCGCTATCTGGATTGCTACGACGACCACCATCGCCAGCTCTACAGGGCCGAGAAGGGTGAGTCGCTCATGCCTGGGCGCTATAAGCTCACATGTGCCGTGCGTGCCAATGGCCGTGGAGCCTTCGCCTATACGCTCATCGACGGGCAGAAGACGCTGCAGGAGATTCCCGTCACGGGCAATCTTGGCGGCGGCATCTGGAAAGAAGCCATCGACTCGCTGGAGCGCGTCAACCCCATTCAGGACGAGAACGAGAAGCTGCGCCGCATGCCCGACCTCGACTTCTACAAGTCGCTCGCACGAGCCAACAACGGGAAGGGCTATGGTTGGACGCGTCTGACGTTCAGTCCAATCATCGTCACGAAGCCCCACACCGTCGTAAACTATGGCGTCACCACCGACCCCGACTTCACCGGTCAGTCGTGGCTTGGCCAGTGGTTCTCCGCCTGCGACTTCCTGATTGAGAAAGAAGAATAATTGATAGTTTATAATTGATAATTAATAATTGATAATTAATAATTATGATTAGCAATTGATGGTTGATTATTCATTCGTGGTTGGGGAGGGGGAAATGGAGCGCTGAAAGTGCGACAGAACACAGGCAGGCGGTGGAGTGCGGAGCGCAGCGGAGCACGAAACCCCTGCTAAAAATGGTCACAAGAATAAAAGTGCCGAAGGTACGATAGAATTTCTGCCGCCCCTTCGGGGCTTACGTGGCGACAAGCATAGTACCCATTTGTGCCTCCTGCAGTATCTCCTCACATTTTTTAATATAGTTTGTTAGACAATGAATTTGATTTATTGCGATAAACTTGGGTGGCAGTGGTGCGTGAGCATCGGTGCCGCCTTTTTTCGAAAAAAAACCACGATTGGCGATTAAACCTTTTGCCCTGTGCGTCGTCAAAAGGAATGTTTGAATCAAACCCAATAAATCAACTAAAATCTAAAAAACAATGAAGAAAGTTATGATGATGCTTGCCATGCTGGCAGTAACATTCACTGTGCAGGCACAGCAGAAGTTCCACGATCTCGAGTTGAATCAGGTCTCCGGTCCTGTGAAATCGATTGTTTCCAACGTCATGGGTATGGCCCAAACCATCACCTTCACAAAGGAAGGCAAGATGTCGCAGGAAGGCATGAGCGATGCTGTCTACGACGCTGATGGCTACATGCAGTCGGCCAAGATGTCGATTCAGGGTCAGGAGATGGTTGTCAAGTATACCTGGGAAAATGGCAAGGTGGCTGCTCAGACCATGAATGTGATGGGTAACGATATGACCATCAAGCGCACCTACAACGAGAAAGGCGCTGCTGCCACGGAGTCGATGAACATGGGTGGTCAGGAGATGTCGATGCCCTACACAGACTACAAGTACGACGATCACGGCAACTGGATTAGCCGTAAGATGTCGATGATGGGTCAGGAAATGGAGCAGACCCGCACCATCGAGTATTTCGAGTAAGCGCTCTTATAGCCCCAAAGGGGCGATACAGCACTGGCAGGCGCCATGTAAGCCCCGAAGGGGCGACAGAACACAGGCAGGTGGTGGAGTGCGAAGCACGAAACCCCTGCAGAAGGAGTCAACAAGTATAAAAGTGCCGAAGGTACGGCAGAAATTCTGTCACCCCGTCGGGGTTTTGCTTTGTTGCTAACTCTTCCGCAGGGGTTTCGCTTCGCTCCACCACCTGCCTGTGTTCTGTCGCCCCTTCGGGGCTTACGTGTCAGCAATCTTTGTGCTCTATTGTGCCAAATTCTATATCAAATCCTAATATTTTCCTCATGTTTTTTGTTGTTTCCGACATTTTTATTACCTTTGCACGGAATAATTAAACTGACAGAAAATATGAACACGAAATCGAGATTAGCCGTGATGAACTTCCTGGAGTTTGCCGTCTGGGGAGCGTATCTCACGTGTATGGGAAACTACCTGGGCGTAGCAGGCTTGGGTAGCGAAATCAGTTGGTTCTATGCCATTCAGGGCATCGTCTCCATCTTCATGCCTACGCTCATGGGTATTGTCGCTGATAAGTGGATTCAGCCACAGCGCCTGCTGGGCTTGTGCCATCTGGCTGCCGGAGCATTCATGCTCGTGTGCTGGTGGATGGGTGTGCAGGCAGGCTTTGGCCAGGAGATTCCCGACAAGGGGCTGTTCATCGCCATGTATACGATGAGCGTAGCCTTCTTCATGCCAACCATCGCTTTGGCCAACACCACGGCGTTCACCATCCTGAAGGAACAGGGCATGGACACGGTGAAGGACTTCCCTCCCATCCGCGTGCTGGGCACCGTTGGCTTCATCGCTACGATGTGGTTTGTGAACTGCGCCGTGTGGGAAGATGGCTCATTCTCGATGACGCTGGCCGACAATGCACATAAGTTCCAATACACCTACATGCAATTCTTCGTGTCGGGTGTGCTGAGCCTTGTGCTGTTTGCCTATTGTCTGACGCTGCCCGAGTGCCGCGTGGAGAAGAAGGAAGGCAAGATGTCGCTGGCCGAGTCGTTCGGCCTGAATGCCTTCAAGCTGTTCAAGACGCGGAAGATGGCGTTGTTCTTCATCTTCTCGGCTCTGCTGGGCATGTGCCTACAGGTGACCAACGGCTTCGCTGGTCCGTTCATCACATCGTTCAAGGGCGATCCCGCCTATGCATCTACGTTTGCCGCCAATAATGCCACGCTGCTGACCTCCATTTCGCAGATTAGCGAGGCTCTGTGCATCCTGATGATTCCCTTCTTCTTGAAGCGTTTCGGCATTAAGATTGTGATGCTTATGTCGATGTTTGCATGGGTGTTCCGCTTCGGCTTCTTCGGCATTGGCAATCCTGCTATGCCGGGCGTGTTGCTCTTCGTGCTGTCGTGCATCGTCTACGGAGTGGCCTTCGACTTCTTCAATGTGTCGGGTGGCATCTTCGTCGACCAGGAGTGCGAGCCACGAGTGAAGGCTTCGGCACAAGGTCTCTTTATGATGATGACCAATGGAATTGGAGCCACGGTAGGTACGCTGGCCGCTGGCGAGGTTGTGAACAAGTTCTGCTCGTGGCAGGGCAACTATCTACTGGGCGACTGGCAGACGTGCTGGTTCATCTTCGCCGCCTTCGCATTGGTGGTGGGCATCACGTTTGCACTCGTGTTCAAAACGAAATAGGACGCCCTGCGGGCGGTTCAAAGCGCTTCGCGCGGTTCAAGAGTCGCTGCGCGACGTTCAAATGTTGCTGCGCAACGTTCAAGGTTTAAAGCGCTTCGCGCGTTCAAAAGGTTTAAAGTGCTGCGGGCGTTCAAAAGGTGTAAGCATTAAAGGCAGAATGGAAAGAGTTCGACTGAAATTCAAAGGTGTGTCGGAGATTGTGGGCAGCGATGAGATTGGGCTGCTCATCCTCACTGACATCGCCGAGCAAAATCAGCTGGCAATCCCCTGCGATAGGGCGATGATACGCGAGTTTGGCTTGCGCATTGGCCATGCCGAGGTGGTAGGAAAACTACTGCCTGAGGTGTTGTGGCACGTCATCGCCATGCAGACCAACATGCAGTTCGAGGTGCTCATCACTGGCATCATGGACGGCCAATATCGGGCATTGCTGGTGAACACGGGCAATCAGGAACCGGTTGCCATCCGCATCAGCGATGCCGTTCTGCTGGCCTACATAGCCAAGCTGCCCATCTACATCGATAGCGTGCTGATGAGCAAGCAGTGTGCCCCATACGTCAAGGAGGCACAGGGCGTCGCCATTCCCGTGAACACCATTTCCACCGATATGCTCAAGGACGCACTTGCCAAGGCCATCGAGGAAGAGAAGTACGAACTTGCCTCCCACCTGCGTGACGAGCTCAGGAGGAGAAGACTATGAAAGAAGTAAGATATTTCTACGTGCCTGATGCCGCCGAGCAAACGGAACTGCCTCAGGACGAAGCCATCCATGCGCTGCGCGTGCTCCGACTGAAGGAAGACGACGAAATCTTCCTGATGGACGGCCGTGGCGTTTTCTATCATGCCCAGGTGTCGATGGCAAATTCGAAGCATTGCTACTATCGTCTTCTCAGCGCAATGCCGCAGGAGCCTACGTGGCACGGACGCATCCACTTGGCCATTGCACCCACGAAGAACATCGATAGAATGGAGTGGTTGGCCGAGAAGGCAACGGAGGTGGGCTTCGATGAGTTGTCGTTCCTCGACTGCCAGTTCTCTGAACGGCGGCAGTTGCGACAGGACCGCATCGAGAAAATCGTTGTAGCAGCGATGAAGCAGAGTCGTAAGGCGTGGCTGCCGAAGGTGAACGACATGGTGTCCTTCCGCGACTTCGTGCTCTCACCCCGTGAAGGCCGCAAGTACATCGCACATTGCTACGACCCCTCTTCCTTCCCCGACGATGTGCGTTTTGAGCGCAAGGACTTGTTTTCGGAACTCACTCTGCCTGCTACCCTTCACGAGGACGTCACCATCCTGATTGGTCCGGAGGGCGATTTCTCCATTGGCGAAGTCGAGCTGGCGGTGGAGAACGGCTTCCAACCCGTGACGCTCGGGCAGAGTCGCCTGCGTACAGAAACCGCCGGTTTGGCTGCCGTGATGATGGCACAACTTGCCAAAGCCGTCAGGATAACCAATTAATTCCACGCAGTTTGGATGAACATATTCAACAAAGATTGGATTTTTGGAAACAAAGCATAGAAGAATGAATTATAAACAGTTCGCGATATGGGCAAGCGCCCTCGTTTTGTTCTTGTCTGGTTGCAAGCAAAGCGAATTCACGCATGCCTTACCTGCCAATAGCACGGCGTTGATGTCGGTGGATATTGGCAAGGCGAGTGGGGTGGGGAGTAATGCCTTGCTGAAGGCATTGCTCATGGTGAGCAATACCGACGACGGAGGCATCGACCTCATGCAGAAAGCCTATCTCTTTGAGACTGCCGACGGCTACTTGGGCCTTTGTGCCGCCGTGAGGGATGCCGACCACCTCGTTGAGACGTTCAGCGCGATGTCGGCAAAGGGACGTTGCAAGGTGCTCGACAAGTCGGGCGATGCCTTCGTGAGCGTGTTGGGCGATGCATGGGCGGTGGCTTTCAACGACGATGCCCTGCTCGTCGTTGGTCCTGTTGCCATTGCCGAGCAACAGCAGATGCAGTCGCGCTTGGTGCGCTACCTGGCGCAAGACGCCGAGCGCAGCGGCATGGCTTCACCCATGTTCCAAAAGCTCGATTCCATCGATGCTCCGATGGCCCTTGTGGCGCAGGTGAAAGCCCTGCCTGAGCAGATGGCCATCCCCTTCATGCTGGGCGCTCCCCGCGATGCCGACCCCTCGCAGGTGTTGGTGGCAGCGGCTATGAAAGCAGAGAAGCAATGTCTGCTGATGACGGGTCACACCTTTTCCTTCAACAAGAAGACCGACGCCGCCCTGCAAGAGGCTGCGCAGGTGTTTCGTCCGCTGCAAGGGAGTTATCTGAACACGGTGTCGAAGGATGCTGCGCTGGGTCTTTTCGTGAATGTAGAAGGCACCCGCTTCCTGCCTCTCATGCATCAGAATGCAGGTCTGCAGACGCTGTTGGCAGGCATCAATGCCGCCATCGACATGGATAATATCATCAAGAGCGTTGATGGCGAAATGGCAATTACGATGCCTGTTCTCTCAGATAAGAATCTTAGTCTTACAATGGTAGCACAACTCGCTCATTCTCAATGGCTTGCAGATGTTGGTTATTGGAAAGATTCATGTCCGAAAGGTGGTCGCATCCTGCCTTGGGCGCCCGATGGCTATAGCTATCAGAATGGCGACGACGCCTTCTTTTTCGGTGTGAAAGGTGCATCTGCGAGTGAAGCTTCGAAGAGCCCTCTGCAGTTCTATAGCGGCACCACGGCCGAGCAGGCTCGCGCAGCCATCGCCGATGCCGAGCAACCGCTAAGCCCATCTGTTCAGGAGCATCTGAAGGACGCCCGTCTGGGAATGGTTGTCAACATGGGCGACTTCACTTCCGATGAAGGATTGGCTGGCAAGTTGCTACCCATTCTCAAGGATGTTTTCGGTGATGTGAAAACCATCGTGTATAAAACGACTCGTTAATCATGAATACAATTAAGCTGAGCCACGTGCTTCCACAAGTCTTTGCACACGCTTCCGATCTGCACTCGCAAGTATGGCAGCAGGAGGTGACGTTCGAGAAAGGCAGGAAATATCTCATCGAGGCCGATAGCGGCATGGGCAAGAGCACCTTTTGCAGCTATCTCATCGGCTATCGTAACGACTATTCGGGCGAACTTCTCATGGATGGCCGCTCCGCCAAGCAGCTCACGGTGAGGGAATGGACTGAGCTCCGTCGTCGCCACATCAGCTATCTGTTTCAGGAGCTGCGCCTGTTTCCTGAACTCTCGTCGTGGGAAAATGTCCAGATCAAGAACCGCCTCACTGGCTTTGCCACCGATGCGCAAATCGATGGCTGGTTCGAGCGTCTGGGCATTGCCGATAAGAAAGAGGAGAAGGTGGGTATGATGTCGTTTGGCCAGCAGCAGCGCGTGGCCCTCATCCGCGCCCTCAGTCAGCCTTTCGACTTCTTGTTGGCCGACGAACCCATCAGCCACCTCGACGATGTGAATGGCAACCAAATGGGTCAGCTGATGATGGAAGAGGCCGACCGCCAAGGAGCTGCCATCATCATCACCAGCATTGGCAAGCATGTTGAGTTGCCCTACGACAGGCACTTGAAGCTATAAAGCACATAGAAATTATGGTTTGGAAATTATTGAGAAAACATATTAGCGTACCGCAGTTCGTGGGGTTTGTCTTTGCAAATCTCATCGGTATGGCCATTGTGCTACTGGGGTTTCAGTTCTATCGCGATGTTGTGCCTATGCTCACGGCCGAGGATGGGTTCCTGAAGTCCGACTTTGTGGTGCTGAGCAAGAAGGTGGGCACGGCACAAGCCATCAGCCAGCGTTCGCTGTCGTTCACGCCTGCCGAGATTGAAACCCTTGCCGCACAGCCGTTTGTCGACAAAGTGGGGCAGTTCATGGCAGCGGAGTTCAAGGTGGATGCATCGATGCGCATCGACGGCAAGCAGGTCTTTAACACGGAACTCCCGCTTGAGAGCGTTCCTGATGAGTTCGTAGATGTTTTGAAGGACGACTGGTCGTTCAGCGAAGATTCAGCCCTTGTGCCCATCATCCTACCGCGAAGCTATATCACCATGTATAACTTCGGGTTTGCACAGAACCGTTCGCTGCCCAAGGTAAGCGAAGGCCTTGTCTCGCTCATCGACTTCGACCTCCATTTGCGCGGCAATGGCCAGGAGGCACAGTACAAAGGACGCGTCATCGGCTTCTCAGGTCGGCTGAATGCCATCCTGGTGCCTCAGTCGTTCATGGCGATGGCCAACCAACGCTTCGCTCCCGATGCAGAACCCTCGCCCACGCGGCTCATGATCACCACTGCCGACCTTTCGGGCGAAAGCATCAACCAGTTCTTGGAGGACAACGGCTATGAAGCCGAGGACGATCGTCTGAACACGGAGAAGACAACCTTCTTCCTTCGCATGATGATTACCGTTGTTATGGCCATCGGCTTGGTCATCTCGCTGTTGAGTTTCTATATTCTTATGCTTAGCATCTACCTGCTTGTTCAGAAGAATGCCGACAAGCTTCAGAACCTGTTGCTCATCGGCTATCGCCCGTCGCAGGTGGCGCGTCCGTATCAGTTGCTGACCATCGGTCTGAACGTGGTGGTGTTGCTCTTGGCATTGGTGGTGGTCGCCTTGGTGCGTAGTCACTACATGCGCATCGTCGAAGTGTTGTTTGCTACAACTAGCCGCTCAAGCCTTTTGCCCGCCATCCTCTTGGGCCTGTTGCTCCTTGTCGTGGTGACCTTGCTCAACATGGCCGTCATCCGTCGGAAAATAGTAAGAATCTGGCACGGAAAAGAAAGAATGTAACTAACTGAAGTTTCGCAAGCTCCACTTCCCAAGGGCTTCGCTCTGAAAGCGGCAGAGCCGAGCGATGCCCTTTTCTCCCCTTTATACCCTTTATTCCTAAACTTGCGAAAGTTGAATAACTAATACAATGGGAGCCTCGCTAAAGCTCCCATTTCTTTTGTTTGTAGCTACCCACTGACGAAGGCATCCCCTTCGTCTTTTTTCTGTATTCAGCCAATATCTTCACAATCTGTAATTTTTTTTGACATTTTCTTTGGTAGTTTGTAATTTTTTTTGTAACTTTACGGCAAAATTAATAACTAAAAACTAAAAACAATATGGAAACGACATTGAAACAAATCAGAAGACTGTTCCTGCTGCTGTGCCTCATCACGGTAGGAGCGCAGAGTGCGTGGGCACAGGATCTTGAAGCTTATGCTGTAATCAATATCGAAACTGATGTGATGACGTTCTACTGCGATATCTTTCGCAGTACACACGAAAGCAATCAGAACGAAGCCGTCTACTCGCTGAATACGGGAGGCAACAGACCCGAATGGACCAATGCCGATGATAACTATCACTTCCACGTTAGGGAAGTGGTGTTCGATAATACGTTTAGAAACGCACGACCCACGAGCACAAGTGGTTGGTTCGCCGGAATGACCTTGCTTTCGAAAATCACTTTTTATGGATCATACGGGTCTTCTCACGACTACTTCGAGACTCTCAACACTAGCGAAGTCACAAACATGAATGGAATGTTCTCAAACTGCGAGTCCCTCACTAGCCTCGATTTGAGATTCTTTGACACCTCCAAAGTCACAAGCATGAGAGGAATGTTCGCAAACTGTTCCGAACTCACCACCCTCTACCTTAGTAACTGGCACACAGAAAATGTCACTAACATGAGCAGTATGTTCGAAGGTTGTCGCTACCTCACCAGCCTCGACCTGAACAACTGGAATACCTCCAGCGTTACCGACATGAGCTATATGTTCAGATACTGTTCTGGTCTCACCGGCCTCGACCTGAACAACTGGAATACCGCCAGCGTTACCAACATGACCGACATGTTCAACGGATGTTCTGGGCTTAATGGCATCAACGCTAGAGACTGGAACACTTCTAACGTCCTCAGCATGCCCAATATGTTCAAAGACTGCAGAAACCTCTCTGCACTCAATTTGAAAAACTGGAACACCTCGGGCGTCGTTGATATGAGTGGAATGTTCTCGGGCTGTTGGAACCTATCCTTCATCAACGACATCAGCAAATGGAACACCTCCCACGTTCACGACATGAGCAGTATGTTCGAAAGTTGTTCTTCTTTCGTCTCACTCGACTTGAGCAACTGGAATACCTCCGGGGTTACCGACATGAGCAACATGTTCAAAGGTTGTTCTCACTTAGAGACTATCTATGTCGGCAGCAACTGGAGTACCAAAAACGTGACTAGTTCCGAAGGGATGTTTACTAACTGCACGAAACTTGTGGGCGGCAGAGGAACAGTGTGCGAAGGTAACCCTTATTTATCTTTAAATTACGCGCATGTCGACAGTCCAAGTTCGCCTGGCTACCTGAGCGACCATTCGCAGGAACAGATGAACTTAGTGCTGACAGCAGGAGTCTGCGATAAGGGCATTGAAGTATGGAATGGCGACACGCAGGTTGGTTCCGTTTCCCAAGAGGGAGGCACGTTCTGGGGAGAAATAGAAAATGCGCTAAGCCTGCAGCTTCGCGTTCCCAACCAATATCTTGAGAAGATCATCCTCAATGACGAGGATGTGACGGCTTCCCTGTCTAGCACCACGCCCACCGACCCTGCCTACGAAGGATACACATTCTACTCATTGACCAATGTTACTGGCTTAATGGTAATTGAAGTTCAGTATAATTATGTTGCCCCCCATCCGTATGAAACCTATGGTTTGTCGTTCACTATCGACGGTGGTCCGGGAACGGCCAATGCAGTCATAACCTATGCCGACGGTACTTCGGAAAGTCTCGACATGGAGCATGATGGAGAGGGCAGTACTATCTTGAATCACAACTACAATGAATTGCATTCTGGACACCCGTACGCTACGACAAAGGAAATTGAGAGGATAGTAGTCACGGCTCATCCAGAAAATGACGAGCCTTCAATAATGTATTTCTATCCGGGTTATGCGAACCAGACTCAGGTGACAAACAACGAAAGTATGTATTCTTTTGTATACGACGGCAACGGCACATACACCTATACGTTGCCTGGCGAAAACATGACTTCCAGCAACATCTATATGTACTTCCCCCCCACACAGGAAAACAATATAAAGACCACCATCGCAGTAAATGGCGACTACCAAGTGAAGTACTTCTTCTTTGATTTTGATCCGGGCCTTTGGTATCACAACGTGAAGACCTCTGACGACTATATTCAGGGCCAGACAACGGTGACCCACAACGGCTCTTCAGACAGTTATGGAAATGTTTTCATCTACTTGCCTGAGAGCAATAGAAACTTCCGCGTCATCTTCAATGGCGAGGTCGTTCCCTTCAATGGGAATGGGAATGTCTGCTTGAAGTGGACTGGCGGTTGGACCACATCATACGACTCATATATGCAAGAGAAACTGGGTTATAACAATTACACGAAAGTTCCATGTTGGCAGTTGTCTATTTCCGATGACGCGATAAAAGAGGACTCCTGGATTCTCATCGACGACGGCACGACTCCGCTCGACCAGATAGTTTCGCCTTGGCAGATTACACAGAACGTGAACGTCATTGGCGACGGCATCCTGAGTCTGCGCAATAGTGAAGGAACAGTGGTGGCAACCGTGAGCGAGGGAGAAGCAACAACTGCCAACTGGCCGAAGGGCGACAACCTGACGCTGGCAGTGACGCTGCCTGACGGCGCTGACATTGCCAACTATGAAGCCATCCTCATAATCGACGGAACAGAATCTGAACTGCAGAAGGTCAATGGCGCATTTACCACATTCGACATGGGAAGCATCGCTACTGCCCATAACATCGTCCTCATTACCCGACAGACTGGCGGCTTTGTCAACACCGACCTCCTCACTCAGCACATTCAGCTTACTGGCGAGCAACTGGGAACCTTCCTGATTCAGTATCTTGACGAGGATGGTGCTGACTATGACGATGCTCAGGCAGACAATGGACAGCCATATTACACATTCACATCGGATGAGAAGAAATACATAAAAGGCTTAGGGATTTATGTTAACGTTCCTCAGGGCTGTACCTTCAAGGCTTCTTTCAATGGTGAGGAAGTAACGGGCTTCACCTTGGACGCCAGCAATTATACAGTCACGCTTGACGAATCATTCGTCACCGACGGCACATGGGTGGTTGAGTTTAAGAAGGCAGAAGGCATCACTTGGTCGGCCGTTGCTGCGGGTGATGTGGCAGAAGGACTTGCTGACGGTGGAATAGGAGTACATCTTACGGGTGAGGGAGATGTTGATCTTATAGACATAAATCTTTCTCCAACTCTTACCAACGATACTTGGTGCAATGTAGCAGTTCCAAGTCCCAATGCTTTATCCGTATCTATTTATTGCAAACCTGGTTACGAGGTAACTAGCGTAACCTTCCATGGCAATGAATACATAAATAGTTTCGAAAAATCGAGTGATGGAACCTACTATGAGTTTAATTGTGATGATGACGTTAGCCCATTCCTTGTCGACGGCACATGGGTGGTTGAGTTCAAGAAGGCAGAAGGCGTTACTTGGTCGGGTATGATTACAGGCGATACGGAGGAAGACTTATGTTTGCTTCAGGTTATGCTGAACAATAATGCCATAGATTACAATATATCTGCGATGGAGGGCTGCCCTTATGACACATTTAAAAAGCAATTTGTGGGTAATGCCAGTGAACTGTTTATAGATTTCATTGCGAAGGACGGCTACGACTTCAAGCTTAGTTTCAACGGAACGGAATTCCCATATGAATTCACGAAAGAATTATACTTTGAAGAGGAAAGTCTCTATGATTATCGCTTTAGAACCACCGATGCTGATTTGATAGCTCCCTTCCTCGTCGACGGTACTTGGGTATTGACATATAAGAAGGTAGCAGAGGCAGGCATTACATGGGATGGAATGATTATAGGTGATGTTCCTCAAGGCGCAGTGGTAGACATTGGACTTGATGGTATGACAATGGAGGTGTTCCTTAACGCTGAAGAGACATCAGCCAGCGATACTTATACTGGTCCAACGGATGGTATCGGTATGGATGCTGTCTTAACAGTTCCCGCTGGCTATAGCTTCAAGGTATGGTTCAACGGCGAGGAAAAGACAGATAAGTTTGATGAATCGGGTATTTATCATATCAATATGGACAACCCAACTGAGCTTGCTCCTTATCTGCAGGATGGCCAATGGATAGTGCTCTTCTACGACGATTTGGAGCGCTATGATTTGAATGGTGATAAAAAAGTCGATATTGCCGACGTGACAACAATGGTGAACAAGGTGTTGAGAAATGATCAGCCAAGCTCCAACCCTTAGAAAAGGGGAAAGCGAACGATAAAACCAATGTTGAATCATCAACATGAAACGGATGCGCCCTGCTACTCAAGTAGCGGGGCGTGTCCTTTAAACCCTTAAGGAAGTGGCGCAAGCAAAACTTCAGTAACAAACTATAATTTGTTATGCGTCAAATGGTTTTGGTTTTTGCATTCGCGGTCGTTCTGCTTACAATATGTAAGAAGTCTAAAAATTTCTTTATATTTTTCCTGCATATTTTCGTTTATGTGGAATATTTTGAGTACCTTTGCACTCGATTTTAAGTATCAGGACAATTTTCTTTTTATTATTAATTAATTTATAGTTTAAAAACTCATGCAGAAAAGATTGTTCTTTCTGATTGCTATGATGCTGATGGTTTCAACAGCTATCATGGCACAAGTAACCACATCAAGTATGAGCGGTAAGGTAACCGTTGGCGACGCCGCAGGCGAAGAAGTCATTGGTGCCACTGTGCAGGCCGTACACGAGCCTTCAGGAACCCGCTATACTGCAGTGACAAACGTGGATGGACGCTTCAGCATCCAGGGTATGCGTACCGGTGGTCCGTATGCCGTTACCGTGAGCTACATTGGCTTCCAGCCGAAGACGCTGAAGGGCATCATGCTCCAGCTCGGTGAGACCTACGACCTCGGCGTGTGGATCTCTGAGGATGCCAACGAGCTGAACGAAGTGGTCATCACGGGTAAGGCTTCGAAGTTTGCAGCTGAGAAGACCGGTGCCTCAACCAACATCAACAGCCAGCAGATCACGAGTCTGCCTACCGTTAGCCGTGCCATCACCGATGTGACTCGTCTGTCGCCTTATGGTGGTAATGGTATGAGCTTCGCTGGTCGCGATGGCCGTACTGCCAACTTCACCGTTGACGGTGCAAACTTCAACAACAACTTCGGTCTCTCCGACAAGCTCCCTGGCGGTGGTAACCCCATCTCTATCGACGCTATCGAGGAACTGCAGGTTGTGATTTCTCCCTACGATGTTCGTCAGACCAACTTCATCGGTGGTGGTGTGAATGCCATCACGAAGTCGGGTACGAACACATTCCGCGGTACTGCCTACGTCTATCACCGCAACGAGAACATGCGCGGTGATGCCATCGAGCGTCAGGAAATCAGCGGCGCACGTGCCAAGGACCAGCAGACCACCTACGGTTTCACCTTTGGTGGCCCGATCCTGAAGGATAAGCTCTTCTTCTTCGTCAACGGCGAAATGGTGAAGACTCCTACCATCGTGAACCGCTGGCGTGGTTCTGATAACGGTGTTGCCGATGCTGACAACTATGTTTCTCGCACGAAGCTCAGCGACCTCGCTGCCGTTAGCGACTACATGGCTAGCAAGTATGGCTACAACACGGGCAGCTACACCAACTTCCCTGCCGACGAGAACAACTACAAGATTCTTGCCCGCTTGGATTGGAACATCACCGACAAGCATCACCTCGCCCTGCGCTACAACTACACGAAGAACAGCATCTGGAATGCTCCTAATGCTACTTCGATGGATGGTGGCACGCGTATGAGCGGCGCCCGTATGTCGCAGTACTCCATGTCGTTTGCCAACTCGATGTACTCCATGGACAACCTCGTTCACTCGTTCTCGCTCGACTTGAACAGCCGTCTGACCGACAACCTGTCGAACCAGTTCCTGGCTACCTATTCGAAGCTCGACGACGTGCGCGGCTCCAACTCTTCGGAGTTCCCGTTCATCGACATCGTCCGCGGCGACAACAACTACATGGCCCTCGGCTATGAGCTGTTCACATGGAACAACGCCGTTCACAACACCATTTGGAACATGAAGGACGACCTGACCTACTATCTTGGCAAGCACAAGATCATGGGTGGTATCTCGTTCGAACATCAGATGGCCGACAACCAGTACATGCGTAACGGTTCTGGTTACTATCGCTACAACTGGGAAGACGGCATGAGCGTGAGCGATCTCTTCAACCAGACTCCTGAGGTGTTCTGTCTTACCTATGGCTACGATGGCGAGACCAAGCCTGCTGCCCGCGTACAGTTCAACAAGCTGGGCATCTACGGTCAGGACGACTGGAACGTTACCGACAAGTTCAAACTCACTTATGGCATCCGCATCGACGGTCTGTTCTTCAACAATGGCGACCTGATGACCAACAATGCCATCTACGACCTCGACTACGACGGCCGCCACATCGACACTGGTAAGTGGCCGAACTCGAGTGTTACCTTCTCTCCGCGCGTGGGCTTCACCTACGACGTCTTTGGCGACAAGTCACTGAAGTTCCGTGGTGGTACGGGTCTGTTCTCTGGCCGTCTGCCGCTGGTGTTCTTCACCAACATGCCTACCAATGGTGGACTTGTGCAGTACCAGGCTCAGCTGAACGCCAAGACCAAGGTGTTCGACGGTAAGACTGGCAAGGCTGCTCGTGGTTTCGAGAACTACACTGGTGCCTACACGACCGATGCCAGCGGCAACCGCTTCATCGATATGAGCCAGTTTGCCGGCGGTCCGATGACCAACATCAAGGACATGCTCAACAAGCTGCAGGGCATGGGCTATCCCACCACCGTATCGCCTGAGGACGGTACCGTTCCCTCGGCCATTAGCGCTGTAGACCCGAAGTTCAAGATGCCGCAGGTTTGGAAGACCTCGCTGGCTGTTGACTACCAGTTCCCCGTTTCGTTCCCGTTCTCTGTAACCCTCGAGGGCATCTTCAACAAGACCATCAACGACGTCTGCATCTCCGACTGGGCTATTCCCAGCGTGGGTGGTTTCTCACGCTTCAACGGCGCCGACAACCGTCCCATCTATCCCGCAGGCTTCCGCACCAATACGAAGGCCTTCATGCTCGAGAACACTTCGAAGGGCTATGGCTGGAGTGCTAACATCACGCTGAACGCTCAGCCCACCGAGTGGCTGTCGCTCATGGCTGCCTACACGCACACCGTGTCGAAGGAAATCACCGGTATGCCGGGTTCGGCTGCTGAGTCTGCCTTCACCTATGTGCCCACCTCTGAAGGTCCTAACAACATCCATCTGCACAACTCGCAGTACGTAACGCCCGACCGCTTCGTGGCCAGCGCTACGGCTCACGATAAGAGCGGCAACCACTATAGCCTCATCTATGAGACATGGCGTGGCGGTTACAACTACTCTTACATGATGGCCAACGACATGAACTCCGATGGCTACAACTACGACGCCATCTACATTCCCACCGACCAGCAGGTTGCCGACGGACAGTTCCGCTTCGTCTCTGAGGACGACAAGACTCGCTTCATGGGCTACGTGCACAACGACAGCTACCTGAAGAACCATCAGGGCGAATATGCTGAAGCCTATAGCGTCTACTCACCTTGGGTACATCGCATCGACTTCGCTTACAAGCACGACTTCCGCTTCAACATCGGTGCTACGAAGCACAACTTCCAGCTCTCGTTCGACATGAAGAACGTGCTGAACTTCTTCAGCTCCTCATGGGGTGTGTCGAAGACGCTCAATCCTGAAATCGGTTCTTCCGAGGCTCGCATCCTGAAGTACGAGGGTGTCGACGCTCAGGGCTTCGCAACCTTCTCTACGCCTGCTGCCATCAGCGGTCAGACCAAGACGTGGGTTCCCAACCACGCCATCGGCCAGTGCTGGTATGCATCGATTGGTATCAAGTACTTCTTCAACTAATGGGATGAAGTCAGAAAGAATTCGTAAATCGTAAATCCAAAAATCGAATAAGCAATATGAAACTGAGATATTTAATTCCGTGTTTCGTGGCAGCGCTGACCATGTTCGTGAGCTGCTCTGACGACAACGATCCCACCTATCTCGACGAAGTGCGCGTTTCGTCATCCTATGTGGCCATTCCCCAGGATGGTGGTAGCACAACCATCACGGTGACCGCCACGGGCGATTGGACCCTGGAGTCGCAGAGGTGGATTGCCGGTAAGGACACTACCGTTGCTGCCACTCCGAAGTGGTTGAAAGTGAACACTGTGTCGGGTGCTGCTGGTCAGACCGACATCACCTTCTCTGCCGATGCTACTCTCGACGGCCGCACCTGCGAGCTGTTGCTGAACTGCGGTGGCAAGACACAGCGCATCAACGTCATCCAGGGACTCTCAACGATCTCCAACGCCACCTGCGCTGAGATCATCGCTGGTCCTGACTCGAAGACCTATCGTGCAACAGGTACCGTTAAGTCGATTGTCAACACCACATATGGTAACTGGTATCTGCAGGACGAGACTGGTGAGGTCTACATCTATGGCACACTCGATGCCAAGGGCCAGACCAAGAACTTCCTCTCGCTCGGCCTTGAGGTCGGTGACGAGGTTACCGTCGAAGGTCCGAAGACCACTTACAACGGCACCGTCGAGCTCGTTGACGTCACCGTCGTGAAGATCAACAAGTCGCTCATCAAGGTCGACTCGCTCAGCACCACCGAGGCTCTGCCTTTGGAGGGTGGCGACGTCACGGCCTTCGTTACCTGCAAGGGCAATGGCATCAGCGTTGAGATTCCCGAGGACGCCAAGGACTGGCTCTTCATCACAGCTATCACCGGCAACACCGTCACCTTCCGCGCTCTGCCCAACGCTGGCGGCGACCGCGAGACCACCGTTACCTTCAAGACCACCGACGGTAAGAAGGAATACACCTCGCAAGTAGCCATCGCCCAGAAGGGTGCCATCGTAGCAACTAGCGTAGGCGACTTCATCAAGGCCGCTGAGGACAACACGATGTATCGCATCACCGGTGTCATCACCGATCTCTACGCCAGCGACAAGCAGGGCAAGAGCTTCTATATCACCGACTACTCCGGTACCGTGCTCATCTATCGCGCTGAAGGCTTCGAAACCTCTGGTGCAAAGGTCGGCGACGTCGTGACGGTTGTTGGTAAGCGCACTTCCTACAAGGAGACTCCCCAGATGGGTACCTGCACATTCGAGGAACTCACCCATGCTGTCACCGAGGTCACCATTGCTGAATTCCTCGCAAAGGAAGACAATCCCAACGTCTACTACATGGTAACAGGTACGCTCGACGAGATTGCCAATGCTGACTATGGTAATGTATACCTGAAGGACGGCGACCAGCGTCTCTACGTCTATGGCTGCTATCCCGGTTGGGGTGCTACGGGCGATGCTCGCAAGTACTGCATCGAGAACGAGGAAATCAAGGTTGGCGACAAGCTCACCGTCATCGGTGTGAAGAGCACCTATAAGGGTACTCCGCAGGTGGCCAATGGTGTTTACTTCAAGCACATTCCCGCTAATTAATCGCCGCTCTTGAGCAAGTAGTCGTGGCGACAGAATCGTCGCCGGTGAGTAAATAATCGGTAACGACATCCGCCTGACTACGACTCTCAATCATAAGGCTGGTTCCACACGCTTCGTGGGCCAGCCTTTTTTATGTTGAGGTAGCCCCCCCGTCGTCCCCCGAGGGGGACACTATACCATTTGGGGTAGGGGCAGACCCCCGTGTCTGCCCGAACAATGAGGAGTTGGGGGAGGTCGTCTGCCCCTACCGTTGGGAGTCTCCTTTTCTCTTGTAACTTTCGCCCTGCAAAACTTCACTTCGGACATGCAAAATACCGGCAATTTCTTGCTTATCAGGAAAATAATTTGTATTTTTGCAGCATAAAACTACTCTACGACTATCATCACAGCCTTTGGGCATTATTCCTTTCGCAGACAAAATGAAACGACTTCCCATGATATTGGCCATGTTCCTGCTGGTGCTCAGCGCATCAGCCGACGGCCTCGACGACCTGCAGCAAGCCCTTGCCAACAATGCGCAGGTGCAGGAGAAAGTGTATGTGCATACCGACAACACCTGCTACTTCATCGGCGACACGCTATGGTATAAGGCCTACGTGCTGCGCGCCGACAACCTGCAGCCTACCGACATGAGCCGCCTGCTCTATGTGGAACTGCTCTCTCCCGACGGGCTCGTCGTGGAGCGACAGCGCATCATCGTCAGCGGCAACGGCCACACCTGCGGACAGTTCGTCTTGCAAGACTCGCTCTACTCGGGCTACTACGAGCTGCGAGCCTACACGCGGTGGATGCTGAACTTCAACGTCAGCCACCGCCACTACACACGCGACGACCGCCACCTCTTCTATAACAACCAGATGGCGAAGGACTTCTTCCGCGAGTGGGACGGCTTGTTCTCACGCGTGCTGCCCGTCTACAGCAAACCCGAGCACAAGGGCGACTTCCTCAGCAAGTACATGTATCAGCGTCCGAAGCAGGACGTGCGCCGTGAGCCGAAGGAGCAGCTCTTCTGCCACTTCTATCCCGAAGGAGGACAGCTGGTGGAGGGCTTGCCATCACGTGTGGCCTTCGAGCTGGCCGACCAATACGGCAAGGCTGTCGACCTGAGTGGCACTCTGAGCGATGGTACTGTGGTGAGCACGGACTATATGGGCCGCGGCGTGTTCTCAATCGCTGGTGAGAAAGTGAAAAGAGACGACAGGCTGAAAGTGCGCTTCGAGTGGCGAGGGAAGAACTATTCGTTCAACCTACCCAAGGTGCAACGCGAAGGCGTGACGCTCAGGTTGGAACCTGCTACCGACGCTGCGACGTTGAGAAGTTCAGAAGTTGTGTCCTCGCTCCCTCAGGTCTCTCTCAATGCCTCACCCGCCTATCAAGGCAAGACCGTCGGCGTGGCTGTGCTCTGCCGTGGTCGCCTTGTAAGTTTCCAGAAACTCACCCTCTCAGCTATTCTCTCTCCACTCTCCTCTCTCCTCTCTCCACTTCCCACCGGCATCAACGAGCTCATGATCTTCGACGAGGAGTGCAATGTACTGGCCTCGCGCCTGTTCTTCGTGAACAATCACGATATGGACGTTCCCGTCCTGGTGTCTACGGGTGGCAAGACCGACTTCGACCCCTACGAGGAAATCCCCTTGGAGGTTCAGATGACGAGAAGTTCAGATGTGGAGTCTTTAAGTTCCCTCTCAGCGGAGGAGGGTAGGGGTGGGGCCCCCATCTCCATCTCCATTCGCGACGCCCATACCGACGACGTCAGCTACAACAACGGCTCCATGCTCAGCGAGCTATTGCTGTCGTCCGATCTGAAAGGCTTCGTGGCTTATCCCGCTTACTACTTCGAGAGCGACGATGCCGAGCACCGCTCGCGCCTCGACCTGCTGATGATGGTACAGGGCTGGCGACGCTACCGACCCGTAAAGACGCTGCGCTATGAGCCTGAGCGAACGCTCACCGTAGAGGGCTCCGTCTATAAGATGCTCGGTCTCGAGACCATGCAGCGCGACCAGATAGAAGGACTTAACAACCGCGAGACGGTCTTCGAGGAGCAACAGCGCATCAACGAGCGCAACTCAGGACTCTTCACCGGTGGCACGTTCACAGAAACGGAAGGCAGCGCCGAGACCGACGATGCCGCAGCCAAGGAGGAGTCTACTGTCGAGGAGCCCGACTTCGCATCGCTGGGCTCATCGGTGCTGGGTGTGAACCACGGCGGCCTGAAGCACGAAGTGCTCGTCGAGGCAGAGATCACGTCGGAGGGCGTCACGGCAGGAGCCGTTCAGCAGACGAAGGACGGAGGACACTTCGTCTTCGAACTGCCTCCCTACTACGGCACGGCCATCCTCTTCATGACCGCCTACGAGCGCCGCGACTCCCTGAAGAAGTGCATGCGGTCGACCACCGACAAGGGCCGCCTCGACGAGGACGCCTATGCCGACTTCTACGTGAAGCGCGACCTGTTCTATCCCGTCTTTGCCCGCGAGTATAGCTGGTACGAGAAGCACCTGCCCGACTACGTTCCCACGGCTGGCGTAGAGGAGGACGTGGACCTCCAGAACTCACGCCTCGACGGCGACCATACGCTCTCGCAGGTGAACGTCAGCGCCCGTCGTCGCGGCCGTCGCTCCATCGACTACTCGAAGCCCGCCTTCGTCATGGATGCCTACGACCTCTATAACCTCGCCACCGACCGTGGTCTTTCGTGGGGACTGGTCAACATGGGTTCGTTCCCCATGACGGCCTGCTTCACGCTCTATGGTAACATGGGTCGCTATCGCACCTACAACGTGCGGGCAAAGCTCGCCGAGGGCAATGAGCTCGACCGTCAGTACACGTTCTACCAGAACTACCAAGCGGTGGAGGAGACCATCAAGAATCGCTCCGAGGGTGCCATCTTCAAAGACCTGCACCTGAACCGCCTGAAGAACTTCCGCTTCTACACCGACTACGAGCCACGCAACCCCGACTCGCTCTACTCCGAGAGCATGAACCGCGACGACATCACACTCGTCTACGAGACACGTCCCAACGACGAGAAGCAATACACCTATCGCGACCGCCGATATCTGCTGCCGGGCATCGCCGAGCCTGCCGAGTTCTATGAGCCCGACTACAGCCAGTCGCTGCCCCTCGAGCCCACCGACTACCGCCGCACGCTCTATTGGAATCCCAATGCACGCCTCGACGAGGATGGCTGCTTCCGCACAACGGTCTTCAACAACAGCAGCGAAACCCGCATCCGTGTGAGCGTCGCCGGCATCACCCCCGATGGGAGAATCGTATCTAATTGATAATTCTCGTGGCGGAGGATAGAAAAAAACAATAAAAACACCAGTCGAAGAGGTGGCACTTCGTGCCTTTATGTCTGCGCGGGGTTAGCTCCGGTGAGCGAGCTCCCCAGTCTCACCCCTCACATCCATCATTTCTGCGAAATCACCTCTTCGTCTGGCAAAAACAATAAAAATCTCAACTGACACAATAACAGTATTTGTTAACTCGTTGGATATAAAAAGAGATAGCATTATGAAATATACCGTCCAACAGCTGGCCAATGTGAATCCTGTGCTGTGCAAGCAGTTGAGGGAGTATTGTTATGATCTGAATGGCTGTTGTCAGGAAGTGCACCGTACTCTTGGCCCTTTCCTTAATGAATACATGTATCAGGAGGCATTGGCCATACTCTTTACGGAGCGGGAAATACCTTATCAAAAAGAGTATTACTTCACGGTTTCATTCCACGGCCACACGCTACAACACAAGCATTATGCTGATTTCCTTTGCAAGGGCGGCGTCATCATCGAATGTAAGGCCGTCGATGCCTTGGGGACGGCTCAGCGTCAGCAGCTATGGAACTATATGCGCCTGACAAAAGTCCCGATAGGCCTACTGGTCAACTTCTCTCCCGTCATGGACCAATGCGAACACTACTACCTCGATACGGATACTGGTAAGATGTACTTGTTCTGACGGCATTATTGGTTTCATGAGGATAGTTCTCGATATGGGTATAGAAAAAAACATAAAAAACACCAGTCGAAGAGGTGGCACTTCGTGCTTTGATGTCTGTGAAGGGTGAGCTCTGGTGAGCAAGCTCCCCGATCACACCCCTCACATCCATCATTTCTTCGAAATCACCTCTTCTACTGGCAAAAACAATAAAAACAGACATCGGTATGAAATATTTGCTGAGGATAGTTTTTTAGGTTTTTTCCGCTGCGACGGCTGAGTTTTGGAACAAAACCGTGGTGTACTTGCGGGCTGTGCCTAAAGCTCGCTTTCAGGCACGAGGCCGGAAGGGCAACACGTCAGGTCGGAAGACCGAAGCCGGAACAAGCGGTGTTTTATATGTTTTTTTCAATAGTCTATAATCGTCAGAAAGTTTATAATTCATTAATCATTGATAAGTATGAAACGTTATTTCGTCATTTTGTTACTTTGTAACTTTGTTACTTTGTCACTTTGTGCCCAGTCGGTCACCATCTTCGGCGACTCTTATTCCACCTTCGAGGGTTACATCACGCCCGCAAGCAATGAGCCATGGTATTTCCAGAACAGCCAGAAGCCCGAACGCACGGATGTCACCTCCGTCACCCAGACTTGGTGGCACCAGCTCATCACCAAGCAGGGATGGCGCCTCTGCATGAACAACTCCTACTCAGGCTCCACCATTGGCTATAGCGGCTACGATGGGGCCGACTACACCCTGCGCTCCTTCAACACCCGCATGACGAATCTCGGCTGCCCTGACATCATCTTCATCTTTGGGGCAACCAACGACAGCTGGACGGGCGAGCCCATCGGCGAATATAAATACGAAGGCATTACGCAGGCCGACCTCTTCAGCTTCCGCCCCGCCATGGCACACATGCTGGAGTACATGACGAACCGCTACATCAACACCCGCATCTATTTCATCCTCAACAACGATCTGCGTGAAGACATCAACTCCTCGGTGCTTACCATCTGCCAGCACTACGGCGTGCCCTGCATTCAACTCCACGACATCGATAAGAAGTCGGGCCATCCATCCGTGAAAGGCATGCAGCAGATTGCTAACCAAATAGCACAATTCATAGAAGAGAATCCGTAAAGGATGAAAGCAGACCCCCTTCAGGTTTACATCTGCACATGCACCCACGAGGCAGCAGAGCTGCAGTTTAAATGCCCTTCGGGCGTTCAAAGCAGCAGAGCTGCGTTCAAAGCCCTTCGGGCATGCAAAGGTGTAAAGCGCCTTTGGCGCGTGTAAAACCCTTCGGGCGAGTAAAGCAGCGGAGCTGCGAACCGCTTTAAACCTTAAACGCGCCGCAGGCGCCTTACCCGCTGCGCAGCAGCTTTACACGGCAGCTCTACTGCCTACATCTGCACATGCACCCACGTGCTATGACCTTTCCTTTCTAGCAGCACCTTGTCTACATTCGAATTTTGTCTCAATATGTCAAAGATCACTTTTGCATAGTCGAGGTTGTCGCAATGGATGTCGGCAGCCTTTCCTTGCAGATGTCGGGAATTCAGTACGCCCCCGACTCGGGCGTTCAGTCGCTCCGAGCGATACCCGCTATTGATGTAGACGGGTGCGCCTAGAGTATCTCTTAACGGTTGTAACACGAGGACGCACAACCTTTGCAGGTTCTGCACAACGGCCAGCCTCGGTGTGTCTTGCAGGCGCGGATGGCTTGTTGCCACCATCTCGGCCAGCGTAAAGTTTCGTGACAGCCTCATCGTCATACAAGCGTGCTGAGGTGATGAAGCCAGCCGGTGCCCACGATGGTGCCGCCCAGCAGGGCAACACCTTCGGCAGGGGCACCGGAAGCAGCGGTGGTTACTGACAGCGTCGAACCGATGGCGGTGAGAATCGCCACGATGAGCTGTATGATGTACTTAATAGTCTCTTTCTTCATAATTTTACTTGTTGTTAAATTTTTTCGATTTTTCACGTAGCATTGCCCCTGCTTCGCAGGAGCAATCATTCCAGAGTGTCGGAGCATTGCTTTCAGTCTGCTAAAGCATTGCTTTCAGACTGCAAAAGCATAGCTCCCAGCGTCTAAACGCAATAAGGTAGCGATGCAAAGTCAATGCTTTTGCTTTCTAAAAGCATAGCTCCTGCACCGCTACCCATTGTCTACGGATTCTGGCTGTTGCCTTCGTCGTCCTTGTCGACATCGTTCTCGTTGGTCTCCTCGACCTGCAGGCCCTGCAGCATGGCCTTGACGCGCTGACCAGCGGCGTCGATGGTCACC
>Ga0129306_1001640_pt1 | contig 23976 bp, 21 predicted proteins | sample P827metagenome_FD_94438 | JGI IMG/M metagenome (GOLD analysis project Ga0129306, IMG submission 94438) | Capybara group fecal microbial communities from Wisconsin, USA - P827 metagenome | ecosystem: Host-associated > Mammals > Digestive system > Large intestine > Fecal | place: USA: Wisconsin... | reverse complement strand
GTCTGCGACAACCCGGTCTGCGTGTCCCCGGTGACCGGAAAGCCGGTCTACTATGACGCAGATAAAAACGGGCAGCCGGTGATGAAACAGCAGGAGGCGGCTCCGGCGAAAACGTATACCTGCCCCATATGTGGTAAAGAGACGCTGAACCGCCATTATTCTGCCAAAACGAAACAGCATTTCTATGTCTGTGACGACAAAAAGTGTGTATCACCGGTTACGAAGAAAACCGTCTTCTATGCAGTGGACAAAACAGGGAATCCGGTTATTGAACACTGCCCGAAAGACAAGGTAATCTTAGAAAAAAAGAAAAGCCGGTACGGCTTTTTCTGGGTCTGTCCCCAGTGTAAGACAATTTATAAAGACAACAAGGGGAAACCAAATATTTGAAGAGGAATGCGGCGATTGATACGATCAGCCGCAGGGGCACCAGTCAGTGTGTCAGATGCCTCTTTCTTTCATGATCAAGAGAGTTGTCAAAAAAAGAAAATCCGGGTGAAACACACACCCGGATTTTTTAGTATCAAGGTTGGAGAAAAGGATGGCGCCGTGTTATGTAGCGAACCCGGCGTACTGCGTCATATATAAATCGTAATACTTTTGCTTCCGTGCCAGTAGTTCATCGTGGCTGCCCTGTTCCACAATACGCCCCTGGTCCAGCACCACGATTAAATCAGCATCCCGGATGGTAGAGAGGCGGTGGGCGATGACGATGCTGGTGCGGCCTTTCATGACTTCCAGCATGGCGTCCTGGATGGCCTTTTCCGTACGGGTATCTACATTGGAGGTGGCTTCGTCCAGAATCAGGATGCGGGGATTGGCCACAAAGGCCCGGGCAATGGCCAGCAACTGTCTCTGGCCCTGGCTGATGTTTTCACCGGCGCCGGTCAGCAGGGTTTCATAACCCTGGGGAAGTAGTTCGATCATTTCATGGCAGCGGCTCATCTCCGCTGCCTTTTTGATTTCTTCCGTCGTAGCTTTTTCGTTGGCGTATTGCAGGTTATGGTGGATAGTATCGGAGAACAGGACCGTGTCCTGCAGCACAATTGCCACATGCTTGCGCAGGCTGTCCCGGGTGATTTCTTCCACGTTCTGGTCGTTGATCCAGATGGCGCCTTTGTCAGCATCGTAGTAGCGCATCAGCAGGTTGACCACGGTGGACTTGCCACTGCCGGTTGAACCCACCAGCGCTACCTTTTTGCCTGCGGGGATGGTGAGGTTGAAATCCTTCAGCACCGGTTTTCCCTGCACGTAACCGAACTCCACATCTTCGAAACGGACAGAAACATGCTCCTGGTCTTCCCAGATCAGACCGTACAAATCTTCACTGGTCTCATCCAGCACCTGGAAGACCCGCTCCGCGCCGGCGATGGCGGACTGCAGCTGTCCGTAAATCTGGGCGATTTCGTTGATAGGCCGGCTGAACTGTTTGGCATACACGATAAAAGCGGAGATGACGCCCACGGAAATCATGCCATGGATGGCAAAGTAACCACCGAAAGCAGCGATAATGACGAAACCTACGTTGCCGATGCAGTTCATGACCGGACCCATGACACCGCTGCATACTTCGGTGCGGATGCCTGCTTTTGTAAGCCTGTCGGAAACGTCGCAGAATTTTTCTGAGGACTGGTCCTGCCGGTTGTACGCTACTACGGTACGGTAGCCGTTGACGATTTCTTCCACTGTACCGTTCATACTGCCCAGCAGGGTCTGCCGTTCTTTGGAGTATTTACGGACAAAGGAAGATAACAGACGGGTGACGATGACCGTCAGGAAGATGGTGCCGCAGCTTAACAGCGCCAGCTGCCAGCAGTACCACAGCATGATGGCCGCCGTGCCGATAATGGTCAGCACGCCGCTGAACAAAGAGGGCAGGGCCTGGGAAACGGTGGTGGAGATGTTTTCCACATCGTTGGTCATGCGGCTCATCACGTCGCCGTGAGAATGGGTATCCGTGTATTTGACAGGCAGGTCGATGACCTTGCCGAACAGTTCCTCCCGGAACTGTTTTACGATGCGCAGGCTCAGGTTCGCACTGCAGACACCCTGGGCCAGCCGCATGAGGCTCACCGCCAGGTAGGTCGCCAGCATGAAGATCAGTGTCGTTTTCAAATCGCCGTTACGTTGCCCGGCGATGATATCCACCGCGTTGCTTTGCAGCATGGGAGCATAGATACCCGCAAGGGTGCCACCCAGTACTGCTGCCAGCATACCGAAAACCAGTTTCTTTTCTTTCACGAAATAGGAAGCGATGCGTTTTAAGGTCCAGCCTATATCTTTGGCGTATTCCGTTTCCGCAAAGCGGTTGCCGCGGCGGGGACCGATGCCGGGCTGCGGGGCCTGGGTTTTCATTTCTTTACTCATGCGCGCTCACCCCCTCTCCGGTACGGGAAGATGGAGTTACAGTATTTTCTTTTTCCGGCGTTGCATTTTTGTGCGTTTGTTGTGTCGCAGGTTCATTCTCACTTTTGTTTTCTTCGGGGACGACATCGCCGACCTGGGACTGATAAATGTCCTGATAAATAGCGCAGTTCTTTAACAGTTCTTTATGCGTTCCTTCTGCAACGACTGTTCCGTTTTCCAGAATTAAAATACGGTTGGCGCGTCGTACGGAAGCAATGCGCTGTGCTACGATGATTTTTGTGCTGTCAGGACTTGTTTTTGCCAGCTCGTTGTAAAAGCTGGCTTCTGTTTTCAAATCCAGCGCGCTGGTAGCATCGTCGAAAATCATAATGGGAGATTCTTTCAGCACGGCCCGGGCAAGGGCAACACGCTGCTTCTGTCCGCCGGAGAGGCTCATGCCCCGTTCGGCCACGACAGTATCATAACCCTGTTCCAGCGGCACGATAAACTCATGGGACTGGGCGATACAGGCTGCGTTTTCGATTTTCTCATCTGCAGCGTCCGGGTTGCCCCAGGCAATGTTTTCTTTGATGGAAGTACTGAACAGTTCGCTTTTCTGCAGCGCGACAGCGACCTTGCTGCGGAGGGAACTGACTTTGTAATCCCGCACGTCCATGCCGTCGATGCAGACGCTGCCTTCCGTTACGTCATAAAAACGGGGGATGAGATTGATCAGCGTGGTCTTGCCGCTGCCGGTGGAACCCATGATGGCGATGGTCTCACCGGGTTTAATGGTGAGATTAATATGTTCCAAAACATTTTTGTTGCTGCCGGGATAGGCAAAGGAAACATCTCGGAATTCAATGAGGCCGTTTCCGGCTGCGCATTCTGCATATCCCCCGTCCTGAATCTCCGGTTCCAAATGCAATACAGCCGCCAGCCGTTTCCAGGAAATGAAACCCCGGGAGATGTTCTGGAACAGCATCATCAGCATCATGATGCCCATTAACAGCTGTGTTGTGTAGGTGATAGCCGCCATGATGCTGCCGGGGGAAGCGGTTCCTTCCAGCACATCCCTGGCGCCATACCAGAGGATGGCCGCGATAGTCAGGTTCATCAGCATGTTGACCACTGGCCCCATAAAGGCAAGGGTCAGCAGGACCTTCAGCTGGGTCCTGATCAAATCGCCGTTGGCCTTGCCGAAACGGAGTTTTTCGTAGGTTTCCCGCACGCAGGCTTTGATGATGCGGATTGCGGAAATGTCTTCCTGCAGCACATCGTTCACACCGTCCAGCTTTTCCTGCTGCAGGGCAAATAACGGGTTCACCTTGCGCAGGCAGAACGCCATGGTGCCGATGATGAAAGGCAGGGCGCACAGCACGATAAAGGCAAAATCCGGACTTAGCGTGTACATAAAGTACAGGCTGCCGATGGTCATCAGCACCGTGCGGACCATGCCCCGTACAAACTGGGCGATGAGGCGTTCCACCTGAGTCACGTCGTTGGTGATGCGGGTGATGAGGGAGCCGGCGCCGAAGCTTTCAATCTGGGGAAAGGAAAAGGTCATAATCTTCCGGAATGTGTCCTTGCGCAGGTCGTTGCCCATGTTCTGGCTGGCCATGTTGACGAACACATTGTTCAGGGAACCGAAACAGCAGCCGATGAGTACCATGCCGATCATCTGGATGCCCAGATGCCAGATCAGTTCCATGTTACCCACACCGTTATTGTTCAGACCCAGCACACCGTCGTCCACGATGCGGCGCATCAGGCCCGGCTGTATTAAATCCATCAGTACCTCGCCGCCCATGAACAGCGCGGCGATAATCGCGAAGTGCGCATAGCGCTTAATGTACTGCCACATGACAATTCCTTTAAGTTACAAATAACCCGGTCGCGAAGAAGTACGTGACCGGGTATAAAATAATATAGAACAGAGTCAGAACCTGAAATCCCGTTCGCCGCCTTCGATGCGTTCCAGATATTTTACCAGGGCGGAACGGACTTTTTCATTAGGGATGGTAGGTATTTCAGACTTAATCATAGCTTCGCCCTTGCGGCGCGTTTCTTCCGAAGCGTAATCAACCAGAAACTCTTTCAGCGTCATCAGCGCGTTGGGGTGACAGCAGTTCTGGATCTGGCCTGTCTTGCAAAGGCTCATGAAGCGGTCGCCGGTACGGCCCGCCCGGTAACAGGCGGTGCAGAAGGAAGGAATAAAGCCCATGTCCATGAGCCAGGCGATGACTTCATCCAGCGTGCGCTGGTCGGATACATCGAACTGTTCCGTATCGTGGGGACGCTCCGGCTCGTCGTAACCGCCTACGGAAGTCCGGGACGCGCCGGAAATCTGGGAAATGCCCAGATGCAATGCCCTGGCGCGGACTTCCTGGCTTTCCCGTGTGGAAATGATCATGCCGGTATAGGGGACGCTGATGCGGATCAGGGCGATGAGCTTGGCAAAAATATCATCGGAAATGCCGTTGTCAAAGACGGAGGGATCGATATCGTCCGCTCTTTTGATGCGCGGCACGCTGATGGTGTGGGGACCTACGCCGTGCACCGCTTCCAGATGTTCCGCATGCATCAGCAGGCCTGCGAATTCGTAGCGGTACAGCTCCAGACCGAACAATACGCCCAGGCCGACATCGTCGATGCCGCCTTCCATGGCCCGGTCCATAGCTTCCGTATGGTAGTTGTAATCATGCTTGGGACCGAAGGGATGGAGTTTCAGGTAACTTTCCTTGTGGTACGTTTCCTGGAACAGGATGTAGGTACCGATGCCTGCTTCCTTCAGCTTGCGGTAATTCTCCACGGTGGTGGCCGCAATATTCACATTGACGCGGCGGATCGCCCCGTTTTTGTGTTTGATGGAATAGATCGTTTTGATGCATTCCAGGATGTATTCGATGGGATTATGGAAAGGATCCTCGCCGGCTTCCAGCGCAAGGCGCTTGTGTCCCATGTCCTGCAGCGCGATGACCTGCCGTTTTACTTCTTCCTGGTTCAGTTTTTTACGGGGAATGTTCCTGTTGATGCTGTGGTAAGGGCAGTATACGCAGCCGTTGATGCAGTAATTGGAGAGATACAGCGGGGCGAAAAGAACGATGCGGTTGCCGTAAAACGCCTTCTTGATCTCTTCCGCCAGTTTAAACATCTTTTCGTTTAAAGCAGGATCTTCGCAGGCGAGGAGGACGGAAGCTTCCCGGTGGGTGAGACCGGTACAGTTCAGCTGCCCGTTGGTCCAGCGGGGTCTGGCTTTTTCCAAAAGGCTTTCAATCAGCTCTTTGTTATCTTTGTTAGCGTCGGCATACGCCAGCGTATCCAGGATTTCCTGATGGTCGATAAACTCATCGGCCAGTAATGACTTGGGGTTGTACATGTTGGGATTCCTTCTTTCTTACAGGCGACATTAACTTCAAAATACTATATTATTTAAAAACCATACGCACCTTTTAAACTGCATTTAAAAAGCTTACATTATATTTTACTCTTAAAAAACCTGAATGTAAAGGAAACAAAGATTAAATCCGGTTTCCTGAAAAATACGAAAAAAATTTGCGAAAAAACGTAAACTGTGCTACAATATCTCTCGTACAATTTATGAATTGCGCCTGTAGCTCAGTGGATAGAGCACCGGTCTCCGGAACCGGGTGCGGACGTTCGATTCGTCTCAGGCGCACCAGAGATAATTACCCTGCAAATTAATTTGCAGGGCTTTTTTTACTTTTAAAACTGTGATACACTTGTTTTATATCATCAGGTTACAGCAGCATCAGCAGGCGTATAATGCTGATGCTTTTACGTAAAAGTATTACTTTAAAAATCGTTGTACAGGAGTTATCTGCTTTGAAACTATTTAAACAGTTTACCATCATCATATTTCTCTCGTTCCTTGGTGAAATTTTGCATGCGCTGATTCCGTTTCCGATACCTGCCAGTATTTACGGAATAATACTTCTGTTCTTTTTGCTGGAGCGGAAGGCGTTGCGAATTGATGACATCAGGGAAGTGTCGGATTTTCTGATTTTCATTATGCCATTGCTGTTTATTCCTCCGGCCGTAGGTCTGATCGATGTCTGGGACGAATTGCGCGCGTCCCTGACAGCGTATGCCACCATTATTATCGCCGTCACGCTGATCGTCATGGTTTCCACGGGACGGATCACCCAATGGTTTTTACAAAATCAAAAAGAAAAGGAAACCTGACTCATGAACACATTCTGGGAAACATCAACTTTTTTTGGCATATTCATTACGCTGTTCTTTTACGGCGCCGGCACGGTTCTGAAACAGAAAATCAAACATCCGCTGGTGAACCCGATGCTGCTTGCCATCATCTTTACCGTTGTATTCCTGCGTCTTTTCGGGATTGAATACCAGACATACAACAACAGTGCAAAATACATCAGTTACCTGATGACTCCGGCTACCGTCTGCCTGGCGGTGCCGCTGTACCGTCAGCTGGATACGCTGAAGAAGAATTTTAAGGCTGTCATGTTCGGCATCACGTCCAGCGTAATCATTACCATGCTGTCGGTGCTGGCCTTTGCGCGGTTTTTCGGCCTGAATCGGGCGTCTTATGTGACCATGCTGCCCAAATCCATCACCACGCCTATCGGCATAGGCGTAGCGGAGGAACTGGGCGGCTATGTGGCGATTACGGTGGCTTCCATCGTCATCTCCGGTATCCTTGGCAATATATTTGCGGAAACGGTCTGTAACGTTTTCGGAATTCAGGAGCCGGTTGCCAAAGGGATTGCTATCGGCTGCTCCAGTCATGCCCTGGGGACGGTAAAAGCACTGGAGATGGGTGAAGTGGAAGGCGCCATGAGCTCGCTGTCTATCGCTCTTGCAGGAATTCTGACGGTTGCTGCGGCTTCTGTGTTTGCCACACTGCTGTAAGAATACCGTGAGTTCATGAAATATGAAATAAGGACAAAGGAAGAATAATTATGAAAAGATGTTTAACTTTCAAGACACTGCTTACGGCAGCTTCATGTATTATTATGCAAACAACCCTGTCTGCGGTTGTTTATGCAGCGAACCCGTTTGCCGATGTCCCGGCCGGACACTGGGCCTACGAAAGCATTGCCAAACTTTCTGCTGTGGGGGTTATCGAAGGCTATGGCGACGGATCCTTCCGGGGTGACCGTCTGATGACCCGGTATGAAATGGCGCAGATTGTTGCCAAAGCTATGGCTAAAGGCGCCAACGTTGACAGGCTGGCTGCCGAATTTACGGAAGAACTGGATGCGCTGGGTGTGCGCGTGGCTTCGTTGGAGAAAAAATCCGATAATGTGACAGTTACCGGTGAAGCGTATTATTATTATGCAAAAGCCAACCGTAATATTACGGAACATGAAAAGAAATTTGAAAACGAATTGCGAACCCGCCTGTATCTGGCCGGAAATATAAACGATAATTGGAAGTATGTCGGGCGTATTGAGAACCGGCAGCTGTTCCATGATTATGTCGGTAATGAAGAAACTTCTTTTAACATCGCAAAAGCGGAAGGCAGACTGGGAGGACTCAGCATCATAGCCGGCAGAGATGATGACGTTTTTGCTGACGGGTATATTTTTGACGGGGAATATGACGCGCTGAAGGCCTCTTATGGCGACAAATTTTATGTCAGCGGCGCTTTCGGAAAACTGACTGAGTTAAATGATGACGAAGTTGTGCCGGCTGAAGGGGGGAGATTCTCAAAATCATTCTGGACTGCGGAAATCGGAACGAAGACGGACGGATTCGTAAACGGCAAACTGGGTTATTTGAGCACAAAACTGGACAGAGACGGGAAAGCTTCATATAACGGAAAGGACAGGCTTGGCATCTGGTATGCCGGATTAGATTTCAATTTAACGGAAGATCTGGGTCTGAATACCATGTATCTGAAAGGAAACCGGGATACGCTGGCAGAAGGCCGGCCGATTGATGATGACGGGCTTGTGGTTGGACTGTCTTACAAAGGGGCTGAAGAGAAGAAACCCGGTACCTGGGGCGTGGAGGCTAATTACTACCGGCAGGGGCGTTCTACCTACTTATTGCACACGATTGACGGTTATACTGATTTTAAATCCGGATTTAAAGGCTGGTCCGTTGGCGGTGAACTGACCGTAGCAAAAAATATGGTATTAGGCGTTTCCTATTACGATACCCGGCCTATGAAAAAAGAAATAGACGGAGACGACACGAGAACAAAAGTCCTGTGGTCGGATTTTACAATCACGTTTTGATTTTGCGGGAGGAAGATGTTTATGAAATACTACTTTCCCAGCTGTAACTTTACGAGATTACGCCCGGAAACTTCGGAGAAAGTGAAAAACTTCATGACAACTGCCGGGGTGCGTGTGGTCGGTTGCTGCCGTCCGGGGCATAAAGCCTTATCAGGCTGGAATGATACCGTAATCACCGTTTGCGAAACTTGCAGCATTATTATCGGAGAGAACCGGCCGGCCGCAAAGGTGATCAGCCTGTATGAGTTCATCGACAGCCTGCCGGACTTCCCGTTCCCGGATTACAAAGGGGAGCGCATCACATTGCAGGACTGCTACCGGGCCAAAGCGAAAGACGCGGAGAAGGCGGCGGTACGAAGTGTGCTTCGCAAAATGAATGTGGAAATCGTGGAGCTTCCCGGTACAGAAGAAGAAATCAACTTTGATGGCAGCTTTTTATTCGGCCCTATGCGTCCCGACAATTTTACGCTGGCGCCGCTGCGTTTTGCGGAAATCAAAAAAGATATGCATTCGAAATCTCCGGAAGAGATCGACGCATACCTTAAGAATTACTGCCGGCGTTTTACAACAGAGCGGGTGGCCTGTTACTGTAACTCCTGCCTGACCGGACTGGCGCAGGGGCTGCCGGAAGGAAAACAGGCGGTGCATGTAGCGGAGTTATTGTTTCCCTGAAGAAGCTTGGACGGAATGGGCTGATCCGGGCTATGGAGAAGTACCCTCCGGTGTTTTTGAAATTCTGGGCAGGAAGTTGCGGGTTTTGAATGAAGAGTATTTGTTAATTATAATGAAAAATGAGATTGTTGCCGGACTCTGGCAGCAATCTCATTTTTCATTTTCTTTTCTTTTCTTTTACTTTGTTTCATTTACCGCGTCCATGCAGCCATTTAATTTTGCGTTCCAGATTCTTTCAAACAGATACGTGGCGCCACGAATGCCGCAGAGAGGCGAGTCGGTAGCGATGATTTCGTGATACGTGGGCAGTACTATGTTGCAATTTACGAAAGGCTTTTTTAAACGTATGAGACGGCTTGCTTCCAGGGAAGAACCCATTACAAGACCATCCGTCCAGTTTTCGAAAGTCTCTTTCATGGCTCCATCGTCTTTTCCTGTTACGCAGATTTTATTGGCAACCCTGGGACGCAGGGGGGTATCCTGCGTAAAGTGGATCACCAGGTTGCCGGTGTCGGCCCATTCGCTCCGGACAGCCTCGGCGATGCCCGACGCTTCCGAAGGAGGCGCTGCGATAAGGATGTTGTCGAACCAAAGGGGACCCCACAGAGACTGCATGTTGCTGCTGCGGAACTGTAAACGGGAGTTGACGGTTTCCGCTTCCTGTCGGACAGCTTCCAGATTTTTGGCAGGCAGGACAGCGTGGATCATTTCCAGCCAGCGTAACGTTCCGTCAATACCGTAAGGCATGCCGGTGGAAAGATACGGTATGTCGAATTCTGTTTCCAGTATTTTGGCAGCCTTCAGGGCAAGTTCGTCCCTTAGTACCAGATTATAATCAGCCTGGGGCAGTTTCATGATCTCGTCCCAGGTGGAACCGCCGCCGGGGATAGCGTTGATGTAATAACCCGCCGTTTCCAGAATGCGGCGGATTTCTTTTATGTCTTCCTCACCCCGGAAGTAAGTGGGGGAAAGACCTAAGAGGTTTACGGAAGGTATAGTATCATTATTGCTGATTCTGCCAGCAACGTATTCAGATGGTTCGTTATCGTAATTCTTCACTTTCGCCTTTTCAAAAGGCATATAGGTTGTGGTTTTTCTGCCCTTTTTCACTTCCTCAATCACCCGTAGCAACGCGATTTCATATCCTTCCGCAAAATCGCCGGCGATGCCGCCGCAGTCTGCGGCGTAAACGGGGCAAGGGAGCTCGGCTTTGGCCGCAATGCCCGCGATGTCGTCGCCTACCAGACTGACGCTGCAGTTATTGAGGATGAAAATACGCTCCGGTGTAAAGTTTGCTTTAACAAAATCCAGACCGGCCAGCAGGTCTTTTTCTGTTCCGTAGACCAGCGCGTTGCCTTCCGGCTGGGTGCAATGAAAACGCCGCAGGGCGGAGGCATCGTAATCCTCTACATATTTCATGGCGTAAAAATAACACCAGAGAGGTCCGTTGATGAGCATGAAACTGCCGGGTATGGCGTCGAAGAATGCGGAGGCGCCGGTCAGGGCGCAGGTGGACATATGGTGGCAGGAGGTTTTCCAGGTATTGTCAGGCATAGGCGATTCCTCCTTTGTTTCCGTAACGGCACAGTAACCGGTACATGGTGCGCATCAGAATCAGTTCTCCGTCGGTTCCTGCCAGGGGAACCATGGGAATAAAGAACTGTTTCACCGGATTTCCCGGCAGTTCATCAGTCGTCAGCAGTACGTCTGTCTTTTCCAGACAGTCTTTATAATCGCCGTCGGTGATAATTGGAATGTCCGGAGTTTGTGCCGCTTTTTTCCATTCTTTCACGGCGCCGATGATTGCGTCTTTTTCATCGGACATCAGTTTGTCGTACAGGATAACTGTCGAAATCTTCATCTGCATCCGCTGGATGGTATTCAGTGTTTCTGCCGGGTTGTACCAGCGGGGACCGCGGCCGATGCCCAGCACCGCTTTTCTGTTTTGGGTCACGGGCAAAACGGATTTTACATATTCCTTCAGCCGTTCTTCTTCCTGCAGGATAACAGCTTCGCCTTTTGCTTCTTCTTTCACAAATTCCGCGATCTTACGCAGCCATGCGCAGGTGTTCTGCCAGCCTACGGGGTAAATGTCCCGGATGGAAGGGGTGCCAAACCGTTCTGCCCATGCGGCGGCTGTTTGTTCCAGACCGCCCTGGGTCTGTCCCGCGTAATTCAGCGGAATGAGCAGGGAAGCAGTGGACAGTTCGTTCCACTCCTCAAAAGGAACGTAACCGGGGAACTGCCATTTTACTTCCAAATCAAAGTACGCAAGCAGTCGTTTCACTTCCCGGGCATACTGGCCGCAGGGCCCCATCTGGTCGCCGAACAGGAGGACGCGGCCGGGGATTATCGGCTGCGGTTTGATAAAGCGGTCCATAATCAGCCGTACCGTCTGAAAATACCCGTCGGAGTATTCACCGCCCAGAAAGCCGCCGTAGGGAACGCAGAGGACAGGGATATGATATGCTGCTTCCGCATCCTCTGCTTCCTGTTCCACGTCGTCTCCGATGACGCCGGCTACACAGGAGGTGGCTATGATCAGGCACCGGGGCTGCCAGGTTTTCATGACGTGGGCGATACAGCCTCGCAGTTTTTCCACACCGCCGAAAATAGTGTCTTTCTCCTGAAGGTTGGAAGAGATGAGAGGCACGGCGTCCAGGTTTTCATTCTGGTGATCGCCGATAATTCGGTATTGGGCGCCCAGATCCATCAGGGTGGCAACATGGGCGCAGCCCGGCGGACTGTGGAAGATGACTGCGCAGCCGTCACAGAAACTCACGGCCCGCCACACGCCCGGCATGGTACAACTGCAGGAACGGTTTTTGGTAAACAGCCATTTTGTTGCTAATTTGTTATTTTGTTTAACAGTATGTTTGCTTGCCGTAACTTTTTCCATTGTATTTTGCCTTTAAAGTATCCTTTGTTCTGGCAGCAGAACGGTTATTGTTGCAAAACGCCTGCCGGAGGGCAGGCGTTACTTGTCGGTTTATTTCTTCTTTGATTTTTTTTCTTTTTTTGCGGCTTTTTCTTCCGCCTTGGCGGCTTTGGCCATTTCTTTTTCCGCTTTCTTTTTTGCCTTGGCTTCTTCCTTAGCTGCGGCTTCGGCAGCTTTGGCTTCCGCCGCTGCTTTTTCTTTCGCGATCTTACGAAGTTCCGTCACCGGCACACCGCCGATACCCCAGTTATCCATGTCAACTTCATCGATGGTTACAACCAGCGTTTTCGTGTTTTTGTGCAGCACATCGGCCAGCAGCTTGGTAGCGCCTTCGATCAGCTGGCGTTTCTGTTCCGGAGTGACGTTACCTTCTCTTGTAATTTTGATGTTTACATAAGGCATAATTAAAATCTCCTCTCGAAATTGAAATGACATATGGAATCCATGAAAAAACAGTTGGTTTTTGCTACTTTATATTTTATAATAAAACGAAAAGAAATGCTACTATATTTTTAAGGAAGGTGTAACATGTCTGGCGGTTTGGGAAAAATGTTAATCCAGCTGGGAATTGTTTTAATCATTGCGGGCGTGGTCATTCACTTTGGCAGCAAGATCTTTCCTTTTGGCAACCTGCCGGGAGATATCCACATGGAAGGAAAGCATGGCAGTTTCTATTTTCCCTGGGTAAGTTGTATCGTCATCAGCATTGTGTTAAGCGTGCTGGCGCATCTGTTCCGCTGATGGTTCAACGTTATAAAATGAAAGGATCGTGGCTATGTTTGGTTCGATATTTGGGAAAAAGAAAGATACATTTGCAAGTCCGTTTACGGGAAAGCTTTGTCCCATAACAGAAACACCGGACGAAGCGTTTGCGGAAAAGATGAACGGCGACGGTTTTATGGTACAGCCTGACGACGGGGATGTGTTCGCCCCTGCAGACAGCACGGTGAATTTTGTGTTTGAAACAAAGCACGCGATGGGACTCACCGCAAAAGATGGCACGGAATATATGCTGCACATCGGCATTGACACGGTAGATCTGAAAGGCAACGGCTTCGCCGTATTTGTGGAAGACGGGCAGGAAGTGAAGAAGGGCGATAAACTAATGACGTTTGATACTGCCTATGTGAAGGTCAATGCTCCTTCTGACGCATGCCTTTGTGTGTTTACCGATCTGCCGGAAGGCAAAGAAGTGACGCTGTTGAAAGTGGGAAATGTAAAAGCCCTGGAAGACGCGGTGGAGATAAAATGAAACGATACAAAGCAATCATTTTTGATTTGGACGGTACGCTGCTGGATACGCTGGCGGATTTGGCGGAGGGAACCAATTACGCATTGCGTGTCAACGGTTTTCCAGAGCGGACGCTGGATGAGATCCGCCGGTTTGTGGGCAACGGCGCGCGCAAGCTGATCGAGCGCGCTGTGCCGGACGGACAGGCTGAGGCAGCGCTGGAGAAGGTTAGGCAGGATTTTAATGTTTACTATAAAGTCCATTGTAAAGACCATACGGGACCTTATCCCGGCATCATGGAGATGTTACAAGAACTGGTACAACAGGGTTATTCCCTGGGCGTGGTCTCCAACAAACCGGATTTTGCGGTACAGGAACTGATCCCCGAATACTTTCCGGGTATCTTTGCTTCCGTATCAGGGGAACGTCATGGGGTTGCCAAAAAGCCCGCACCGGATCTGATCCGGGAGGCTATGAAAAACCTGCACGCTGACAGTACGAACGCTATTTATGTGGGCGATTCGGAAGTAGACCTGGAGGCGGCGGCAAATGCAGGTATTCCCTGCATCAGCGTCGCCTGGGGATTTAAGGGAAGGGAATTTTTAGAAGAACGGCAGGCTGAAATGATTATTGAGACGCCTGCAGAGATTAAGAAGCATTTATAAAAGCGGTTGCAGGGAGTTGCTGTTTTCTGGTGAGTGGCACTTAGAGATATAAATCAGTTTGCAGTATTTATAAAAGTTTTTCTATACTCTGCACATATAGTTAAATTTGTGGTAAAATATTCATTACGGCGGCAGGCCGTACAGGAAACGAAATCACTGTGTTTCCAACATTTTAAATTTTCTGGTGAGCAAAGGAGAGGGGCAGAACGATGCGTATTGTAGTCACTGTTGTAGGAAAGGATAAGGTTGGCATCATTGCCAAAGTTACCAATATACTGGCCAATAACCAGGTCAACGTCCTGAACATAAACCAGAACATTATGGACGGTTTCTTCAACATGGTTCTGATTGCGGATATGACGGATTCCAAAATGAGCATTAAAACACTGAAAGAACATCTGGACAGACTGTCGAAAGAAATCGGTCTGGAGATTCGCGTGCAGAGTGAAGACATCTTCACCGCCATGCACCAGATTTAAGCGGAGGGATCGTCATGTCAGTGTTAACCTTTAATGATGTGCTGGAAACCACGCAGATGATCACGCACCACAACCTGGATGTGCGTACCATCACCATGGGCATCAGCCTGCGGGACTGTGGGCATCCGGATGTGAAAGTCTGCGCGGATAAAATCTATGACAAAATTACGAAAAAAGCGGAAAAACTGGTGCAGACCGGGGAAGATATTGAATCCGACCTGGGCGTGCCGATCATCAATAAACGTATTTCCGTAACGCCGATTTCCATTGTGGGGGAAAGCTGCGATACCAATGATTATGTGCCCCTGGCAAAAGCGCTGGACAAAGCGGCTCATGAAGTGGGGGTAAACTTTATCGGCGGCTTCAGCGCGCTGGTGGACAAAGGCTATACCAAAGGCGACCGGAACCTGATCGCTTCCATTCCGGAAGCGCTGGCCACAACAAACGTGGTTTGCTCTTCTGTCAACGTCGGATCAACCAAGGCCGGCATCAACATGGACGCGGTGGCGGAGATGGGTCGCGTGGTGAAAGAGACTGCGGAAAAGACAGCGGCCAACGACGCCATCGGCTGCGCGAAGCTGGTGGTGTTCTGCAACGCGGTAAACGATAATCCCTTTATGGCCGGCGCCTTCCACGGCGTAACGGAACCGGAATCCGTAGTCAGCGTGGGCGTCAGCGGACCCGGCGTGGTAAAGCATGCACTGGAAGCAGTCCGTGGCCAGGATATCGGCGCGGTAGCGGAAGTAATCAAACGTACGGCATTCAAAATTACCCGGGTAGGACAACTGGTGGCCCAGGAAGCGGCGAAACGGCTGAACACACAGTTCGGCATTATCGACTTGTCACTGGCACCGACACCGGCAGTCGGCGACTCGGTAGCGCATATTTTGGAAGAAATCGGTCTGGAAAGCTGCGGCGGTCCCGGTACCACGGCAACCCTTGCCATGCTGAACGATGCGGTAAAAAAGGGCGGCCTGATGGCGTCCAGCTATGTGGGAGGCCTGTCCGGCGCCTTTATTCCTGTCAGCGAAGACGCGGGCATGATTGCGGCAGTAGAGCGCGGCAGCCTGTGTCTGGAAAAACTGGAAGCTATGACCTGCGTCTGCTCGGTTGGTCTGGATATGATCGCCATCCCCGGCGACACTACGGCGGAAACCATCGCGGCTATTATTGCGGACGAATCTGCCATCGGCATGATTAACAACAAGACTACGGCTGTGCGGGTCATTCCCGTCCCAGGCAAAGGCGTGGGTGATAAAGTGGAATTCGGCGGTCTTTTGGGACATGCTCCCATCATGGAAGTCAGCCGGTTTAAGGCGGATACCTTTATTGCGCGGGGAGGCCGTATCCCGGCTCCAGTGCGCAGCCTGACGAACTGATAAAACGAAGCAGCTCTTAGTCTGAACTGGGGGCTGCTTTTTTTACAAAGAGGTACATACGATGCGAAAAAAAGATAAACAGGCCATCATCGAATTGCTGGAAAAACGGTATAACGGTATCGGCACGGCTCTGCATTACAATTCTCCTTTTGAGTTGCTGTGCGCCGTCATCATGTCGGCCCAATGTACGGACGAACGGATCAACAAAATTACAGCCCGCATTTTTCCTCGGCTGAATACCCCGGAGAAGATGGGAGCGTTGACCCAGGAACAGCTGGAAGAGGAAATCCGTGACTGCGGTTTGTATCGGGCAAAAGCCAAAAACCTGCTTGGTATGTGCCATATGCTGACGGAAGAATTCAGCGGCGTGATTCCCCAAGACATTCCGACTCTGATGAAACTACCGGGCGTAGGGCGGAAAACAGCGGATGTGATTGCCAGTGTTATTTACAAGATTCCGGCCATTGCCGTGGACACCCATGTATTCCGCACGTCCCACCGGCTGGGCCTGTCGGCAGCAAAAACACCGGAAGCCACGGAACTGGACCTTCAAAAGCTGATACCCAAAACCAAGTGGGCGGATTCCCATCACTGGTTCATCTGGCACGGGCGTCTCACCTGCAAAGCACGCAAGCCGTTGTGTGATGAGTGCGTATGCCTGCAGCTTTGTCCGTTCAAAGAAAAGAATCTGATAAACGAAGAAGATAAAAAGTAATATAGTAACCGATAAGGCGACGCAAAACCGTTCGTGTTTGCTATTTCATGGATTCATTTGCCTGTGGCTTCGAAACTCGGGCTTCGCCCTCAGACAGTCTCGCCACGATGGCAAATTTCACCTCATGAAATTTCGCAAACACTCACGATGTTTTGCTTACGCCTTACCAGTCACTATATTCTCTTTTTTCATTTTTAAATTTTGATTATTACAGGAGGTGCTTATTTGCAGCCAGACACAATTTTAAAAGAGTGGTTCGGCTACGACAGCTTCCGCCCCGGACAGCGGGAGGTGGTGGATACGATTCTCAGTGGCAGGGATTGTCTGGCCATCTTGCCAACCGGCGCAGGCAAATCCGTCTGTTTCCAGGTGCCTGCCCTGATGCAGGCAGGACTGACCTATGTCATTTCTCCTCTGATATCACTGATGGAAGATCAGGTGGCGCATCTGCAGCAGAACAACATTCCGGCCGTCTGTATCAACAGCGGTATGAGTAAGCATACATATAATGAGGTCATGTATGATATTCATACCGGTGTTTATAAGCTGATCTATCTTTCACCGGAACGACTGAAGAATGACCAGTTCATTCGTTTTGCCTTAACGAATCCGCCGGATTTCGTGGTAGTGGACGAAGCCCATTGCGTATCCCAGTGGGGACATGATTTTCGGCCATTGTACCTGCAAATACGGGTGTTTGTTGAACAACTGCCAAAGCGGCCTTTGTATGCTGCCTTTACCGCCACGGCTACGCCCCGGGTGCGGCAGGATATAATCAGCAGCCTGGGTCTTGCGGATCCGGCGGTGATCCTCCGCAGCTTTGACCGTCCCAATCTGTTTTTTGTAAAAAAGTCCCCGGCTGATAAAGACAGGGCGCTGCTGGAGGAATTGGAGAAGGTAAACAGAAAAAGCGGCATCGTGTACTGTTCAACCCATCAGCATGTGGAACGGTGCTTCCGGTTACTGCGGCAGCATGGATATAATGTTGCGCGCTATCATGCCGGATTGTCTGTGGGAGAACGGACGGCAACGCAGGCTGCGTTTATTAACGGCCATGCGCAGATTATTGTTGCCACGAGTGCGTTTGGCATGGGTGTTGATAAAGCTGATATCGCTTTCGTCATCAATTATAATATGCCCCAGAGCCTGGAAGAATATTATCAGGAAGCGGGGAGGGCGGGGCGTAACGGAGAGAGTGCGCGGTGCATCTTGTTTTACAGCAGTGAAGACCTGCCCATTGGCAAAGCCCTGGCGCAGCAGCAGGATAAACCGGAACGGGCGTTGCAGCTCCTTGCGTCCATGTGGGATTACTGTCATCATGACGGATGCCTGCGTAATTACATTTTGCGTTATTTTGGGGAAACACACATGGAAAACTGCGGAAAATGCAGTTACTGCTGTGCGTCGGTCTGGTGGAAGCAGTTCACAGATTTTTTCCCAAATGACCGGAATTATTAAAAGTTTTTTTGCAGGAAAAATACTTTCAACAGAGAATAACATAATTGGTGAACTATGTGGAAATTCATTGAATCCATGTTGGCATTGAACTCAGGCAAGGTGTCCATCTTGTCGCCGGACAGTTAATGGGAGATTCTTTTTTATATTCGCTGTATGCTGTTCAGGAGGTTGTTTTTATGAAGCTGACTTTTTTAGGCGCGGCCCGGACTGTAACAGGATCCTGTTATTTGCTGGAAGTAAACGGAAAGAAGATGCTGGTGGACTGCGGTATGTTCCAGGGATCCAAATCTGTCAAAGACTTTAATGAAAAACCCTTTGCTTTCAATCCCGGAGAGATTGACGCTATGGTCCTGACACACGCTCATGTGGATCACAGCGGTCTTATCCCCCGTCTTGTGAAAGAGGGTTTTAAAGGCCGTGTTCACTGCACAAAATCCACGCAGCAGCTGTGTACGATTCTGTTACCCGACAGTGCCCATATCCAGGAATCCGATGCGGAATATGCCAACCGTAAAGGACTGCGGGCAGGAAAATCCCAGGTGCTCCCGCTATTTACGGTAGACGATGCCTATACGGCGCTGCAGTCTTTTTACGTTCATAATTTCGAGGAACCTTTTGAAGTGATTCCGGGTGTAACGGCAAAGCTCCGGGTTGCGGGTCATATCCTGGGCAGCGCGGTGGTACGTCTGGAAATAGAGGAAAACGGGAAAAAGACGACCATGATTTTTAGCGGTGATGTAGGGCAGCCGAAGCAGCCTATTGTAGAAGATCCTTCTATCCTGAAAGGCGCGGACTTTATTGTAACGGAATCCACGTACGGGAACCGGAAGCATAAAGAGTATGATAAAGAAACGGAACTGGCTAAAATTATCAATGAAACCGTAGAACGGGGAGGCAATGTAGTCATTCCTGCCTTTGCTGTGGGGCGTACCCAGGTCCTGCTGTATTATTTCCAGAAGCTGACGCAGGAAGGTAAAATTCCGGATGTGCCAATTTATGTTGACAGCCCGCTGGCTACCAAGGCAACAGGGATCACGCTGGCAAATAAAGAAGAGTATGATGCGGAGACCCGGGCGCTGGTGGAATTTCAGGGAGACCGGCTGTTTGCCATGAAAAATGTGCATTTTACGCCGACGGCGGAAGAGTCGCGCATGATTAATGGCATGGAAGGTCCGAAGATTATTTTGTCTGCCAGCGGCATGGCGGATGCAGGCCGTATTCTGCATCATCTGAAGCATAACCTTTGGCGTCCGGAATGTTCTGTGGTCTTTGCCGGCTATCAGGCGGAAGGAACCATGGGCCGGAATCTGATTGACGGCGTAAAAAAAGTTAAAATTATGGGCGAGACCATCCATGTTGCTGCACAAATAGTCAATATGACAGGCTTTTCTGCCCACTCTGATAAAGACCAGCTCATAGACTGGTACAAGAAAATGCCGCAGAAACCAAAAATTTTCTTCGTGACCCACGGTGAATTTGACGCTGCCTCGGAATTGTCCAAAGCCCTTCAGATGCAGATGGGAACGGCAACCTATATTCCCAAGTTCGGAGACAGCATTGTCATAGACGGTACGGATTATGTGATTGAAGCGGCGCCTGAGGTTGAGACGACTCCGGAAGTGGCGGAACTGCAGGACTCGATTTCCGCCGTGGAACGGAATTATATGCAGTATCGTAACAAGATTGAGCAGATTGCTCTCCGGGACAGCGCCAAAGCGGATCAGTTGCGGAAGAAGCTGGAAAAGGTCCGCCGTTATATGGACGATATGCTGGGGAACATTTGATTTTTCGTTGCAAAGTATTGATGTTTTACACATTAAATGTAAACAAAATGTGAAAAAAGTGATTGACATTTAAAAACCGCCTTGCTATACTTGACTTAATTTCAAACAGAAGTTATGAACAGGAATGGTTCTGATTGCGGACTGCAGAGAGCCGGCGGCTGGTGCAAGCCGGTGGAAGCGTTGAAACCTCTCACCTGGGAACTCTTTATCTGAACGGTTAAGGCTTTAGGATAAAGCGCTGCGGCGGCGTTACAGGCCAGGAGTATAATGTAGGGTGGTACCGCGTTAATAACGCCCCTGCCGGAATTTTCCGACAGGGGCTTTTTATTTTAAATTTTATTCAAATGAGGAGTGGAGGAGAAATTATGAAATCTGTAAAATGGTTTAAAGCGGCGGCAGTAGCGACATTGGCATTGGCGACGATCTGCATGGCAGGCTGCGGCGGTGGCGGCGATAAAAAAGCGGCTGCTCCGGCGGCAGGCAAAAAAGTGGAATATAAATTGGCTTACGCGTTACCGGCCAATCATCCGCTGGCTAAAGGCGTAGAAAGCTTTATCGCGAAAGTTAAGGATAAAACCAAAGGCGAAGTAGTAATTACCTCTTTCCCGGCAGGCCAGCTGTACAATGATAAAACCATGAACGACGCCATCATGACCGGCGGCGTGGATATGGGCCTGAACACGGTGGGCCGTTGGGCAACCATCATTCCGGCTATGGAAGTGTTTGACGTTCCGTTCGTATTCCCCGGGTACGAGAAAGTTGATACCGCGATCGACGGCGGCATGGGCAAGATTTTGGAAGAAGAACTGGCAAAAAAACATGTTAAAGTTGTTTACTGGGCCGACTATGGCTTCGTTCAGTATGCCAACAATAAGAGACCCATCAAAAAACCGGAAGATTTTAAAGGCCTGAAGATCCGCGGTTACAGCGAACTGGCTTCCGAAACCATTAAAGCCCTGGGCGCTTCCCCGGTAACCATGGGCGCCGGCGAAGTTTACATGGCCCTGCAGCGCGGCACCATTGACGGACAGTCTTCCGGCACTTCCGCTATGCGCGACCGCAAGATGTATGAAGTTACCAAATATCTGACCATTACCAACCATGCTTCTCCGGAATTCATTGTAGCCATGAATGACAAATCCTTTGCCAAGATGAGCGAACCGCAGCAGAAAGCTTTCATGGAAGCGGCCAAGGAAGTCCGTGATACCCTGCGCAAGAATGCCAAGGCAGAAGACCTGAAGGGCCTGGAAGACCTGAAAGCCAAAGGTATGGAAGTGTATGTAGTTCCTGAAAGCGAAATCAAAAACTGGCAGGCAGCTACCAAGCCGGTCTGGGATATCTTCACGAAACACGCCGGCGAACAGGGCAAAAAGATTCTGGATCTGTGCACGAAATAACTGTTGTGGGAGACTGTCGTGAAAAGTTTTTTAGCTGTTTACAGAAAATTTTTAATGGGACTGACCCGCGTGGTAGGCATCATTGCCGGCCTGCTGCTGTTTATTCCCGCGTTTTCTGTCGTATATGAAGTTATTATGAGGGGAATGTTCAACAGCCCTACAGAGTGGGTAGTGGAGATTTCTACTTACTGTGTGACCATTGCCGGCTTTTTTGGCATGGCAGTGACCTTTGTGGCCAACAAACATATCAGGGTGGACATTCTGCTCTCCCATTTGAGCAAACGCACCAATGAGATTCTGAAAGTCGTCACGTCTTTCATCGGCATGGTGTTCTGCGGCATCGTTACCGTCTATTCCATCGGAATGGTGGCAATGACGCTTGAGCATGGCATGATTGCCCCTACCACATTGCGCACTCCGCTGTGGATTCCGCAGGCCTCGCTGCCCATCGGCTTCGGCCTGATGTTCCTGCATTTTATCCGGACGTTCCTGGAAAACCTGATCATGCTGCGAGACCCGGACTATGATCCGGCCGCGGCGGCAGGGGAGGTGGCAAAATGATTATTTTGTTCACCGTTATGCTGCTGGTTCTTCTGGCCATCGGCCTTCCGGTAGGCTTTGCCCTGGGAACGGGCGGACTGGTGGGGATGCTTCTCTTTATGGGAGGGGACGGCACCCTGAATCAGATTCCGCTGCTGGCCTACAAATCTTTGGATGATTTTGTGCTTTGCGCGGTGCCCCTGTATGTTATGATGAGCCAGATCCTGCTGGAAGGCAAAGTGGGCAACGATCTGTTCGAACTGGGCAATAAATGGCTGCGGCATCTGCCCGGCGGTTTAGGCGCGGCGACTATCGTGGCGTGCGGTATCTTTGCCGCTATCACCGGTTCTTCCGCCGCCTGCGCGGTTACCATCGGCGCCATTGCCATTCCGGAGATGCTGAAACGGAATTATGAGCGTACGGTAGTGCTGGGCGCGGTTGCGGCCGGCGGTACCCTGGGCATCCTGATTCCGCCCTCCATCCCCATGATCCTCTACGGTGCCATCACCGGTGAGTCTATCGGTCAGCTGTTCATGTCCGGCGTTATCCCCGGTTTCATGCTGACGATCTTCTTTATCGGCGTGGTGGTTTACAAATCCCGTAACCTGCCGCTGGAGCCGAAAGCCTCCTGGCAGGAGCGGATAGACGCGCTGAAAAGCTCCATCTGGGGCCTGATGCTGCCGGTAATCGTGGTAGGCGGCATCTACACCGGCGCCTTTACGCCGACGGAAGCGGCGGCTGTGGGCACAGTGTATTCCCTCTTTATTACGTTCTGCATTTACAAAACCCTGACCCTGAAACATTTGCCGAACATCCTGCTGGGCACGGTAAAGACGTCTTCCATGATTTTCTGCATCATGATTGGCGCCACCCTGTTCGGATTCGTTCTGACGATTCTGCAGGTACCCCAGGCGCTGACCCTGATGGTAACGGAAATGCAGTTGAGCCGCTGGATATTCTTCATTATGATCAACTGCCTGCTGCTGTTCCTGGGCTGTATCCTGGAAACCGTTTCCATCATCTTCATTACGGTTCCCATCCTGTATCCCATCATCCTGCAGCTGGGCTTTGACCCCATCTGGTTCAACGTAATCCTGCAGATCAACATGGAAATGGCGCTGATTACCCCGCCGGTAGGCATGAACCTGTTCGTGCTGCAGGGCGTCAGCCCCGACAGCAAGATGACCCAGATCGTGAAAGGCGTAATCCCTTATGCTGTCGTTATGGGGATTGAAATGCTGATCCTCTGCTTCGTTCCCGGACTTGCAACCTGGCTTCCCAGCGTTGTGAAATAAGGTGTTGTAAGGAGCGGACAGAACTATAACGGAAAAATCCGGTCTGACGGTGTATGATTCAAAGGTTTACAGTTGACACCGAAAAACAAAACGAATATAATAGTAAAGTCATAGATGAGGATGCTTTGATAAGCATCCTCATTCTTTTGGATAAAACAGTTATTCAGGTTTATTTTACGGCGGGATCGCCGGTGTATTTTACTTGTATCAGGATGAGGGATTGCAGAGGAGATTTTTAACTATGATTAGAAACGATATCCGGAACATTGCCATCATCGCTCATGTCGATCATGGCAAAACCACGTTAGTAGACGCAATGCTGAAACAGAGCCATATTTTCCGCGAAAACGAAAAAGTGGCGGAACGCGTGATGGATTCCAACGATCTGGAACGGGAACGCGGCATTACGATTTTGTCCAAAAACACTTCCGTTATGCATAAGGGAACGAAGATCAATATTCTGGACACGCCGGGCCATGCGGACTTCGGTGGGGAAGTGGAACGGGTGCTCACCATGGTAGACGGCGTGCTTCTGCTGGTAGATGCCTACGAAGGCCCCATGCCCCAGACGAAATATGTTCTGCGCAAGGCGCTGGAAAAACATCTGAAACCCATTGTTGTCATTAATAAGATTGACCGCCCGGACCAGCGCGCCACGGAAGTGGTGGATGAAGTTCTGGATCTGTTCATCGAACTGGAAGCCGACGACGAACAGCTGGAGTTCCCAGTGGTATACACGTCTGCCCGTTCCGGCTTTGCCAAATTATCCATGGATGATGACAGCGATAACCTGGAACCTTTATTCCAGGTCATTCTGGATACCATTCCCGCGCCGGATGTG
>Ga0129306_1001639_pt1 | contig 23992 bp, 23 predicted proteins | sample P827metagenome_FD_94438 | JGI IMG/M metagenome (GOLD analysis project Ga0129306, IMG submission 94438) | Capybara group fecal microbial communities from Wisconsin, USA - P827 metagenome | ecosystem: Host-associated > Mammals > Digestive system > Large intestine > Fecal | place: USA: Wisconsin... | reverse complement strand
CCCACTGTCTTTGAGCCCAAATCGAGTCCCATTATTCTCATAAATTAATACCTAGTTCCAGCCTTTAACCTTAGCGTAAGAAAGAAGGAGCTCTTCGATAATCTCGTCTCTCTCGATACGACGAACCATCTTTCTGGCATCGTTATGGGAGGTTATGTACGTAGGGTCGTCGGATACAAGGTAACCCGTAATCTGGTTAACCGCATCGTAACCCTTCTCCACATTGGCTCTGTACACAATCTCGAGTATCTCGGAAGCGCTTAAAGGTCTTTCCTGTTCAACTTTAAAAAACTGAGTCTGGTCAATACTTGCCATAAATAGTCTCTCTTTCTTTGTACTACACTTGCTATTTTAATCTATCATAAAAGTGTTTTCAATCAATTACAGAAATCTGAATAAACTTTTAAAAATTCCTTTGGAAATAACACAGAATCAACAGGGCCTGTGTAACACGGCGGTAACGCGCATCTCGCCGCCTTCGATTTCCGCAAAGATTTCGCCGCCCATTTTGTGAATGAGCTTCCTGCAGATATACAGTCCCAGGCCGCTTCCCGGCTTGCTTCCCACATTTGTGCCCCTGTAGAAGCTGTCGAAAATATGCTCCGTCTCCTCTTCTTTGAGCGTGCAGCCGCTGTTGGTAATCGTAACGAGCCTGGCATCCTCTTCATCGGCAAAAGAAACCTTAATATAGCCCCCGTCGCCGTACTTGATAGCGTTCTCAAATATATTCTGGAGCACTTCCGTAAATTTCTCCCGGTCACCCTTCAATAGCACATCTGTATACGCGCCTATGTTAAGCTCCGTTCCCACAGTTTTAAGCTTGTCGCTGTAATACTCCTTGATGGGGGTTATTGCCTCAGACAGGTAGAACTCACCGCTTTTTACATTAAGATTCAGGAAATCGTCGCCCGAAGCCGAAATAATCTTGGCAACATACCCTTCAGCCTCATTTGCGTTCTCGTCGATTTTGGCCGCCACTTCCTGAAGGCGCTCGGGGTCTTTGTACAGATTCTTTTTAATCGCCGCAGCATAAAGCTTGATAGCCGATATGGGAGTCTTCATATCATGTGACAGCGAAAGAAGGAACACATTCCTTTCTTTCTGCAGTTCAAGGTTCTTGCGCTTCTCGTCTTCAAGCTTCTCGCGAAGCATATCGAGTCCCCACAGGAATCTGCCGAAGTATTTGCTCTTTTCTTCCGACAGAGGAATCGTGAGGTTACCTTTCGCAAGCTCCGTCGGGTATTCCGAAATCTTGTTAAAATGCCTGATAAGTACCGAGTAAATATAAACCATCACCAGCACTGCTGCCGCAAGCATCAGCGCAATTACGATGTGCGTCACTCTGAGCATGCTTCTTTTTTCGCCGGATAAGTCTATGGTGTATTCGATGCGATAGAGCTTCCCGTCTACGTCCGCGATTTTATAATTGTTGTCGGACTCGTAAAAAGAATCCGCATTCTCATCCGTAAGCATAACGACTCCCGTTATGGTCTTAAACGCCGACAAATCCATGTCTGTGACTAACGTGTCACTTGTCTTACGAAGTTCCTGCTCTACGCGATTTATCTCAATTTTGTATAGGTTGACAAGCTTGTCGTTCTTGGCGCGCACGACAAAATCTGCCGCCACCGCTATGATAAGCAGTGCCGCCAGAATCATGAGACACATCCGAAAGTAGTTCTTACGGATTATGTTTTTGTCTTCCGAGTTATTCGTATCTGTACCCCTTTCCCCAGACGGTTATGATTTTTTTAGGGTTCTGAGGATCGTCCTCGAGCTTCTCGCGAAGCCACCTGATATGAACCGTAAGCGTCTGAGATTCGGATTCGGAGTCGGAGCCCCAAACCGTATCGAATATATAGTGTTTTAAAAGAGTCTGTCCTTTATTCTCCATGAGGAGCTTGAGTAATTCAAATTCCTTGGCGGTTGCGTCAATGACTTTTCCGTCTTTGATAATCTGCTCGTGAGCTATGTCGAGCTTGATGTTGTCGTCGGTAAGCTCATCTACCGCAAGGCGTCTCTTGAAGATGCCCTTAATCTTGGCAATCAATATATCTATGTCGTAAGGCTTCTCAATATAGTCGTCGGCACCGGAAATTATTGCGTTAAGCTTATCGTCCTTGGCAAGCTTCGCACTGACTATGATGACGGGAGTGTTGGACTGTTCTCGAACCTTGTTAAGAATGGTCATACCGCTTACGCCCGGAAGCATGATATCAAGTACTAAGAGCCTTGCTCCGTAGCGCTCGTAAAGAGCGAGGGCTTTGTCGCCGTCTCCCGAGGAGGAGACGGTGTAGCCTTCGTTTCTTAAAAAGTCGGTTAAGACTTCTCTTAATTCGGTGTTGTCTTCAACAATCAAAATGTCTGTCATGATGCCTTGTCGCTTTCTTTGGCCCCGGGTTATTACCAGCCCATTTCCATAAGCCAGTTGTTAAGCTGTCTTTCTCTGTCTCTGAGTTCCTCGGGCTTGTTGTAGCCGCCGAGATTGTACTCGCCCTTGATGTTGCCGTCCACTATGTAGAGGACTCTTGTGCATTTCGCAGCAACCTTAACGTCGTGGGTTACGAGCATTACAGTGGTGCCTTCTTTGTTGAGCTTGACCATCTCGCACATAACTTCGTCGGAAGATGTGCGGTTGAGAGCGCCTGTGGGCTCGTCGGCAAAGATTACCTTGGGATTGTTAATCATGCTGCGGCAGATGCAGGCTCTCTGAAGCTGTCCGCCGGATACCTCGTTGATGTCGTTGTCGGCGGTTTCCTCGATGCCAAGCTTCTTCATGAGGGCACGGCCGCGCTTCTCGGTCTCGCTCCTTTTTTCATGATTCCTATTTGATTTTACCGCAGGTAATATAATATTATCCAGTATTGTTAAATTTTTCATCATATACATCTGCTGGAAGATGAATCCCATGTCGTCGAGTCTTACGTCCGCCATCTCATTGTCTGAGAGGTTCGCAAGCTCTTTACCGCAGAAAGTTACGTTGCCGGCGGTCATCTTGTCCATGCCGGATACTGTGTATAAAAGTGTGGACTTACCCGAACCCGAGGGGCCCATGATGGCAACCATCTCGCCCTCGTCGATATGAAAGTTTACGTTCTTAAGTACGTTGTTGTGCTTTTTATTTACTACATATGTCTTGCAAAGATCTTTAACATCTATTACTGTGCTCATTATTAATCCTCCCTGTTATTCGATATTGCCCATTTGGTCTGAGTGAATGGTCTTCGTGTAAAGTGATGTAAGGAATGCCGCTGTCACTACAATCGCACCGAGAATCAACGGATAAATCACGAAGATTTCAAGGGGCTTGATTGCATACTCAACGCCCGACAACGCTCCCATAATGGCGAAGATTCTGTCGCATATAAGCTTCGTAAAAGGATATGACAAAGCCGAAGCAATTACCGTCGCCGCAATCATCAGTATCACGAATCTGCAGGTATGCTGCGCGCTGATGGAACGGTTTCTGAAGCCGATAGCCTTCATAAGTGCTATCTCGCCGGTTTCTTTGCTGATAAAAGAACGCTCCATTAAAACCGTAACTAACGCTGCGATAATGAGTGCAATTATCATTACAAGATTCTTGGCTCCGTTGACGGTAGGTGCCGAGTTGGTGGAAATGTCCACGAAGTCAGCTTTGTTGTATATCTTATTGGTGTTAAAAATGCTTTTAAGCTTGATAAGTCTTTCTTCAATCACTTCATCGGAAGGATTGTCATCAAAGTCTATCTGGAAAGCATGAGCGGAAGAAGCGTCATTAGCGCATACAGGCACATCTTCGTGCAGTCTTCCTATCTGTCCCATCTGGTTAAAAGAAGAAAACGTTGCGGTAATTAAGTATTCTTTCTTTTCCCCGTTTATCTCCATGGTAACCTTGTCGCCTATGGAAGCTCCGAGGTCCTTAAGAACCTGAGGTGCAAAGGCAACTTCGTTCTCGTACATGGGAGCGACGCCTTCGCTGTAAACGTAATCTGATGCCTTGGTATCTTTGCATTGCTGCATCGTCATCTGCATCTTTTCGCCCTTGAATTCGATGGGAAGTGTGTACATAAGTTCCACATGAACTTTGCCGGGCATTCCGTTTTCTTTTAACTCTTCTTCCATGTCGGCGATTATTTTATCAAGAGCCTCAGGGTCATCCGTACCCATAGTCTCCATAATCTTTTCCGTAGATGAGTAGTACAAATCACTTTCAGTCGTCCCGAATAAGAATACGAGCTTATCGCTTACAAGAGTGTTGGCTGTGGTTGCAAGCATCGTGATTAAAAGCAGGCATACCGTAAATGTGATAAGCATGCTCATGTACTGGCCGGGCTTACTGAGCACGTCATTGGCTGCGAGGAACCAGTTGTTGTTGCCCTTGCTTTTGGTAAGTCTTAAGACAGATTTCTTATGATATCTCTCGCCCGTCTCACCGCTTCTTACCGCGTCAATGGGAGAAAGCTTCTTAATTCCTCTTGTGCAGGAATAGCAGAAAGCAACAATTATCACTACAACCGCGATTGCACTTGAAATACCGAGGAGTACGCTGTTGTCGTTGCCAAGCACCAGTCTGGCAGATACGCTCTTAAGAAGCATCTTGCCGAAAGGAACGCTTAAAATGTATCCGATTGCGGCACCCACGCAGGCGATGCAGAGGTACTTAATCATGTAAAGGCCTCTGACTGCGGTGTTCCTAAGTCCCACAGCTTTCATTACGCCGATTTCTCTGAAATCTTCCGTAAGTGTGAACTTAATGGTAAAAGAAAGCATCGTGAAAGATATAAGTATCAGGCAGATGCTCACCACAAGGATAATTGCGGCCGTAAGCATATCGAGCATGTATGTAAGCTTGATAACTGAGCTTTCTTTGGCAAAGAGGGCGCTGGGTATGTACGCAAAGTCTTTCTTGAGTTCCTTGAGATCGTCGGTGTTTACATAGTAGACGCAACCGCAATCCGCATTTTTCACTTCTTCGTCGGCAAGTAAAGCCTGCACGTCTTCGTCGTTCATAAGGACTCTGGGGTTACCGAGGAAGGGCGAACTGAACAGTGCATCTTTACAGTATCCTTCAATCACAAAGTCAATCGAAACCTCTCCAAGCTCTATGGTGACGGTGTCGCCGATGGTAGTTTTGGATGAGTCTGCCAAAAGTCCGCTGAAGTAAATGTGTCCTTTCGGAACTTCCGTAATCTTTTCATCGTCCATGTTGAAGTAGTTAAGGTCTGCATCATCAATGGAAGTAATAAGACCGGGGTTTTCGAATTCCACATATTTATTGCCGTCTTTGGTTAAGCTCTTGGCCGGGAAATAAATAAGGTCCTCTCGCCCGTAATCTGTTACGGAATCAGCTTCTTTAATAATCTTATCTGCCGGGTTCTCTCCTCCGGTGTTAAGGGTAAGTATGACAAAATCAGGCATACCCGCCTTCTCGAAGAAGTAGTCGATGCCTCCGTATACGGAGACCATGTTGTTGACACTGCTGCTTGCAAACATTGTTGAAAGGATTACAAACAGCAGCAGTATGGTGTTCATTATCTTTTTTCTCTTAAGGTCTCTTCCGAGAATTCTGAAAAACAATTATGTGTCCTCCCTTTCTTGATTGATCGTACACACTGTAAGACAGAATTTATTAAACAATCCTTAAATAGAATTTCGCAGTCAAAGAAAACTATTCGGCGAGCAAAATGTCGTCGGTCAAAAAGCCCGTAAGTGTGCGGGTTTCAATCTTATCTGAAAGGTCGGCGTCAGATGCTGCGGCAACCTTAATGTACTCGGGGGTGTGGCCGATGTAGTACTTCTTACCGTCAATAGTCTTCTCTTCTTCAAAAAGAATGCTGTAGGCCTTACCGATATGGCGCTTTCTGAAAGCTACGGACATTTCGCGCTCTAGGGCTTCCATCTTGTCGGAGCGGGCGTCCTTAATAACGCCGCTTACCTGACCGGGCATCTTCTCGGCAACGGTGCCTTTTCTTTTTGAATATTTGAATATATGCATTTCGTAGAAGCCTACGGTCTCGGCAAATTTAAGAGACTTATCGAACTCTTCGTCAGTCTCGCCGGGGAAGCCTACAATAACGTCGGTAGTGATTGCGGGGTCGTCGAAATACTTGCGTAATAAGCCTACACCGGCAAGAAACTCCTCGCAAGTGTAGTGGCGGTTCATGCGCTTTAAGGTCTCGTCACAGCCACTCTGTAATGATAAGTGGAAGTGCGGGCAGAGCTTCTTAAGAGCGCTTATACGCTGTACAAATTCCTCGGTCATAACTCTGGGCTCAAGGGAACTTAAGCGAATGCGGTGTACCTCGGGCATAGCGTTGATATCTTCAAGAAGTTCCGCGAGACGATTCTCTTCCAAGTGTCCCGGACGGGTTACTCCGTATGAACTTACGTGGATGCCGGTTAAGACAAATTCGTTGTAGCCTTTAATGGCAAGAGCCTTGATTTCCTCAAGGATTTCTTTCTTGTCACGGCTTCTTACGGGACCTCTGGCAAAAGGAATAAGGCAATATGTACAAAACTGATTGCAGCCGTCCTGAATCTTGATATATGCGCGGGTACGCTCGGCGGTCTCGGTGAGCATCATGCTCTCGTATTCGGAGGTGTGCATAATGTCTAAGATGCTGGAAGTTTTCTTTTGCTTAGAAGCGTATTCCTGCAAAATCTCGATGATACGGGACTTTTCGTTGTTACCGATGGCTATGTCAACAGAGGCGTCTTTGAGTACACCTTCGGTGTCTGTCTGAACGTAGCAGCCGGTTGCTATTACTATCGCGTCGGGATTCATGGCCTTGGCACGATGTAACATCTGACGGCTCTTACGATCCGCAATATTGGTAACTGTGCAGGTATTTATCACGTAAACATCGGCTTTTTGAGTAAATGGCACAACTCGGAAACCGTTTTCCGCGAATTTTTGTTGCATAATATCAGTCTCGTATGAATTTACCTTACAGCCTAGGCTGTGAAATGCTACAGTATTCATTAAATCGTCCTATATTTTTGTTAAACATTAAGCGTTGACAAAACATGTTAAATTGTCGGATAATTATACCGAAGGTTGAAGTTCTACCTATAGGAGGTTATACAACATGAAAACAATTCAGATTTCTTTAAACTCAATTGACAGAGTTAAGTCATTCGTTAATGACATCACCAAGTTCGATTATGATTTCGACCTTGTATCAGGAAGATACGTAATCGACGCTAAGTCCATTATGGGTATTTTCAGTTTGGATCTTTCCAAGCCCATCGACTTAAACATCCACGCTGAAGACGGCGCTGAGGAAGTTCTTGAAGTTCTCAAGGCTTACATGGTTTAATCAATAAGTAATATGCGGGGCGCCGAAACGCGCCCCGAAATTTTGTAACTGTTAACAATATTAATAATACTTCAACCGCGAAGCCCTAAAGGGCTTATTTTTTTACCCTTTATTCTTCGTCTGCGCTTACAATAATAGTTTCTCTGGTCTCAAGCGCAATCTTCACAAGTTCGTCTATTTTCTCATTTAAATTAAGCTCGTGTTTCTTGATAACAGAAAGATTGGGCTTGGTAACGGGATGCTTGGCCACAAAGATGGTACAGCAGTCTTCGTAGGGCTGAATGCTGGTCTCGTAAGTGTCAATCTTCTTGGAAATCGTAACAATGTCTTCCTTGTCAAATCCGATGAGGGGTCTGAATACGGGAAGTGTGCAGACTTCATTGGTAACAGCAAGGGAGTGCGTGGTCTGGCTGGCTACCTGGCCGATGCTTTCGCCGGTGATGAGGGCCTGGCATTCGGTTTCTTTGGCAATCTCCTCAGCAATCTTCATCATGAAACGACGCATGATGATGGTAAGCTCTTCGTGAGGACACTTCTCGTAGATGTATAACTGAATGTCCGTAAAGTTGATGATATGAAGGTAGATGGGGCCGCTGTAACGTGATACGTAGCGGGCAAGATCCACAACCTTCTGCTTGGCGCGCTCGCTGGTGTAAGGGGGCGCATGGAAATAGGTCGCATCAATCTTAACGCCGCGCTTGGCAATCATGTAACCTGCAACGGGAGAATCGATACCGCCCGAAAGAAGGAGCATCGCCTTGCCGTTGGTGCCCACGGGAAGTCCGCCGGGACCGGGGATAATCTCGCTGTAAATAAATATCTTCTCACGTACCTCTACGGTAACGGTAATTTCAGGGTTGTGAACGTCTACCTTAAGCTCGGGGAACGCATCGAGAAGCGCGCCGCCGACGGTTGCATTAAGTTCCATTGAATCAAGGGGATAGGTCTTGTTGGAACGTCTTGCGTTAACTTTAAAGGTCTTGTTCTTGTCGGGGTATACGTTGTCGAAGTACTTAACGACTTCTTTGTACAGGTTCTCGGGCTCCATGTCTTCGATACGAACCATGGGGCAGATGCCCGAAATACCGAATACGTGCTGAAGACTCTCGATTACTTCGTCGTAGTCAAACTCGCCTTCGAAATCCACGAAGATACGGCCGGAGGTCTTGGTGACCGCCTTGTGAGCGTCAACGCTCTTGAGCGCGTACTTAATCTGGCGTACGAGCATATCCTCGAAGATGTATCTGTTTTTTCCTTTGACGCCTATCTCGGCGTACTTAATCAAAAATGAACTGAACATATTTACCTTACTTTCTAACAAAACGTGAATACATGTCTATAACTTCTCTTAACGCTTGAAGCGCAAATTCCAACTCTTCATGTGTGGTGAACTCCGACATACTGATGCGGAGCGCGCCGTCCATTTCCTCGGCTGTGGCACCCATGGACTTAAGCGTCGAGGATTCTTTCTTACTGTGTGATGCGCAAGCGCTGCCGGCGGATACGTACACACCCTTCTCCTCGAGCGCATGAAGCATCACCTCGGAGCGAAGCCCCTTCACGGAAATATTGATAATGTGAGGTGCTGTCTCCTCGACTTTCTCCGGGTCGCAGCCGTTGATGCTGACTCTGTCTATCTTGGACACTTCTTGTAAAAAGAATCTCTTAAGCTCATAGAGACGCTCGCGGTTACCCTGCAAGTCCTTGGTAATAAGCTCGGTCGCAAGTCCGATACCTGCGATGCCGGGAACGTTGAGTGTTCCGTTACGCATGCCTTTCTGCTGACCGCCGCCGTAGGATATGGGCTTAATCTTAACCTTCTCGCCTACGTAGAGTATTCCGATGCCCTTGGGGCCGTGAATCTTGTGGCCGCTTACCGAAAGCATGTCGATGTTCATCTTCTTGGGAAGAATCTCGTTCTTACCGAAGCCTTGAACTGCGTCTACGTGGAAGAGGCAGCCCGGATTTTTCTTTTTAATCAAAGTACCCGCCTCGGCTATGGGCTCGAGGGCTCCCACCTCGTTGTTCGTATGCATGATGGATACGAGGATGGTGTCGGGTCTTAATTTCTCTTCGAGTTCCGCGAGGCTAATGCGTCCCATGTTGTCGACCGAAAGGTAGTCAATCTCGAAGCCTTCGCTTGCAAGATACTCAACCGTCTTTAGAATCGCGGGATGCTCAATCTTGGTGGTGATGATGTGCTTGCCGGCGCGGCAGTTGGCTCTTGCGGTGCCGATGAGTGCGAGGTTGTCGGACTCGGTGCCGCCGGAGGTATAGAGGATTTCTTTGTCCTGAACTTTCAGCACTTTAGCAATTTGCTTGGTGGCGAGGGTAACGTATTTCTCGGCGTCAACGCCTTTGGTATGCATGCTGGAAGGATTGCCGTAATCCTCGAGCATGATTTGTGTCATGAGTTTAGCCACCTCAGGGTAGACCTTAGTGGTGGCGGAATTGTCCAAATATATTTCTTTCATTATTTACGTCCTGTTACGCTTGCCCATTCGCCGTCTTCCGTAATCTCGACTACGGTGAGGCCTGCATCCTCCATGGCCTTAGCCACCATGGATGCTTTTTCTTTAAGAATGCCGGAAGTGATGATGATACCGCCTTCTCTCGCAGTCGCTGCCGCCGCGGGCATTAAGGGTACCAGAACTTCTGCTAAGATATTCGCAAATACAATGTCGTAGCCTGTTCCCACCTGCTTCTGAACCGCTTCATCGGTGATGATGTTACCGAGTATCAGGTCAAAGGAGTCCTGCGACTGTCCGTTCATCTCGAGGTTCTCCGCTACTGCGGGCTCGGCGCAAGGGTCGAGGTCGGTTCCCACTACGTGGCCTGCTCCGTATAAAAGCGCCACGATACCTAAGATACCGCTACCCGTTCCGACATCAAGGATGCTGTCGCCTTCCTTAATATATTTCTTAAGCTGCTTAATACAGAGCCTTGTGGTCTCGTGCATACCGGTTCCGAATGCAGTGCCGGGGTCTATGTGAAGGACTTTCTTGTCCTTGTCTTTCTCCTGTACCGTTTCCCATGAAGGGGTGATGAGGAGGTCGTCAATCGTAAACTGGTGGAAATAGTTCTTCCAGTTGTTGATCCAGTCGATGTCCTCGGTCTTATCAATCTCAACGGTGCCTGCGCCGATGTCCATCCAGGACTTAACTTCATCGAGAGTTTCATTAATAGCTTTAAGAAGCTCTTCCTTGTCCCAGATAATCTTCTTGGTACCGTCGTCGGTGTAGAGAGAATAGGACAAATCCTCGCCAAAGTTTTCTTTGGCCGTTTCGCTTCTGTCGTCGAGAAGAAGCTTGCCGTCGTCGCCCTCTTCCACAAAGAAATTGAGGTACGCAACTCCGTCGTCCTCCTCGGTCTGGGGCAGAATGTCCACAAACATCTGCTCCTTCTCAAGCGTGGTAAGAGGAATCTTGTCCTCAATCTGCGCGCCCTCAAGGCCTATATCGTAGAGGCTGCTGATGATAATGTCCTCAGCCTCGGTTGTCGTCTTAACTCTGTATTTAATCCACTTCATAACTAAATCCTATATGCGTCCGGGCACAATTGCCCTTGTACTTAACTATAAATCAATTTGCAAATAAATGCCATAGCACATTATCCACATGTTGGCGCGGATAGTCAAGATTTTTCCACATTTGCGACAGTTTTAACCACGGCCTTTTGCACGCTTACAACACAAAGATATGGAGAAAAAAAAAGAAATGTTATATCATATATGCAAAGGAGCAGGCAATCACACCTGTAAGAATCAATATATGTATCATTTTTTCGTAGACCCGAGCGCTATATGCGATAAGACTATTACAATCACGGGTAAGGATGTTAATCATATTAAGAACGTGCTCAGAATGAAGCCCGGCGAAGAGATTTCTGTCAGCACAAGCGAATCCGATGCCGAATACCGTTGCATCGTGCGAGAGCTTAGCGATGATGCTATTACTTGTGAGCTTGCTTTTATCAAAGAAGGCACAGAGCTCCCTTGTAAGATATATCTGTATCAGGGATTGCCTAAGTCCGACAAGATGGAGCTGATTATCCAAAAAGCCGTCGAGCTCGGCGCTTTTGAGATTATTCCTGTTGAGATGAAGCGTTGCGTGATGAAACTCGATCCCAAGAAGGCCGATTCCAAGATTGCACGCTGGCAGGCGATTTCCGAAGCAGCAGCCAAGCAGTCGAAGCGCACGGTGATTCCCGAAATTACCAAGCCCGTGACCTACGGCGAGGCCGTTGCCCGCGCGAGCGAGTGCACGCATAAGTGGGTGCCTTACGAAATGGCTGACGGCATGACTCATACCCGCGAGCTCTTCGAATCCGTTAAGCCTGGCGATTCGGTTGCAATCTTCATCGGTCCCGAAGGCGGCTTCGAGCAAGCCGAAATTGAAAAAGCCCGCAATGCAGGCTTTGAGATAATTACTCTCGGCAAAAGAATCCTTCGCACCGAAACCGCAGGATTGGTTGTACTTAGTAACTTAATGATGATGTTAGATAAAGGGTAGGCCCACAAGCCTACCCCTTAATATTCTCCGCATATTTATCTGCTGATAAGTATCTCTTCTCAAATGTATTCTTAACCGGAGAATTCTTTTCAAACTCATCAATATTCATTTTCTCGGCATCAAATAAGACACGTCCGTCACTTTCATCCAAATGTGTTAAAAGCAAACTTAACTTCGGCCTATAATCAAGCGTCTTTGTATCCTCCTCCACGGGTCTGACAAACTCTTCGACCGATTCATGGAACCCGAAACGCAGTGTTCCTTGCCATTCGTTGGGTTGATTGGTAACATCTGTTATCATTCTGGGTATATCTGAGGCCTTACACTCGCAGGGAAGCTCGCCGGCGCCGTGGCGGGTGACGTAGCTGCGGGAGACGTATAGCACTTCGTTGAGCCTTTCTCCCACGTTATTGAGAATCAGCGCAATATTTGCAAGTCCCGTACGAGAACCGGTTACATTGGGATAGAATCGCTTGCACTCGGAATCCAGCAATAATCCTTGCCCGTTTTCAAAGATTACTTGGTCATATTCATTAAAGAAATCCTTCTCCGATTCAACCGTTTCAACCCACTTCAAATTATTGTGTACTGTTTTCGCATAATTTATGACAATATTGTCATCACGCAACAATTGTGTATACTCGCCGAGCGATTCAGGCGCCAACCCTTCATCCTTTAAACGCTTAGGAACATAATTTTCTCGAATTTCTAACAATTTATGAATCAGCCCTTCGACCCCAAGCTTAATAACATCATCAACCGTTATTTTATATCCCGCCTGCTCGCGAAGATCGCATTCATAGATGCCCATTCCGCAGCTTCCGTGACGCCCGGCACCGCGCGCAGTCTCGAAAGCCATGTTGAGTATTACGTCCAAAATCGTTGTAATTCCGGCATTCTCCGACGCATACACCCTCGGTACGAATCCGCCCACTTCACGAAACTCCTCAATCTCCTCTGCCAGCTTATATAGATCCGGATGGTATGTCGAAGCCCAGTAAGTATCCGCATGCCTAAACGAGCCCGACGATAACTCATGAAAAACAAAGCGCTTAGTCCCCGTCTCCACAGTGTGACCGGACTGAGCGCCTCCATTGGCCCTCACCACCAGATTCTTCGTACCATTAAGGCACAAAAAATCTGTGGCAAGACCCTTACCTTCGTCTCCGAAATTTTTACCTATTACTGCTTTAAAAACCGTCTTACTCAAAAGAAAAGACCTTTCTTTTTCGACTTAAAAGTCATATTCTTGATAGCGTTCTCAACCACGGGGCGGGCAACCTCGGACCACTGTGAAAGCACGGTCTCTCTGTCCTCACCGTTAGCAAGCTGCATAATCGTGATGATGGTCTCGGGAATAGCGTTAACTGACGACTTCGGAAGCACAGCTATTCTTCCGCCCATAATCGACGAGAAGTTCGCAGGAATCAGGCCCTTGTCATTCAAATGAATATGGAACACCTGATACTTCTCGGAAACCATATCGTAAAGATTCTTAGATGAGTAATTGCGTGACGCATCCTTGAATATGTCCTCAATGTAAGGTCCCTTCACCATCTCATGCACATCCGCATCACCGATTGTAAAAAGAAAGCCCTTCTTACCATGCTTCTCAAATGAATCGATTCTGGTGTGCTTGGCAGCGAAGTACCACATTAACTCGAAGTCCTCGGGTGCATCTCCGCCGTTGCCTTCCATCCAAAGCGCAAAGAGCTGCTCCGCGATTCTGATGTCGGACTCAAACTGAGTAACCTGCAAAGGCGCTCTGTCAGTCACATCGCCTATAGCCGCAAACATAAGCTGCGGATCCTCGATAGGATTGGTCGCATATATCTTAAGCATGGTCTCGTTAAGACCGTTCTTGGCAATCTCCTCGGACAAATATCCCATAGAGCCTGTGGTATCAAGACCGATGATAACCGGTGTTGAATTGGGGTGCTCCTCGGAGTCCATGGACTCTCTCATCTCAATAAACTTAGGGTTGAAACGCTCCTCCATGGAACGATTCTTGAAAATCTGCGAAACGCTTGAAGAATCCGTAATCTTCGCGCTTGCTTTTAACTTGCTCCAGTCAGAGCTTCTGTAACTACCGTATCCCATAATTGATCTCCTTATTTACCAAATTTATGAAAATGCCTGCCTCCGAGGCCCTTCTCAATCACTTCGTCCCAGTATTCGAAATCCTTAAACGCATCACTCTTAGGTGCCTGCAAAAGAAAGTCCTTAAACATCTCAGGCGTCCCGTTTATACCGTTACCGATAAGTTTCCGAGCCGTATCGCGTATATCCCTTAAATCAGCTGTCTTATTAAGTCCTCCCATAGCGCTCACATTCTGCCAGCCGCCCAAGAGCGCCGCTTGGTGAGTCTTGGGATTAATAAATACAGTTTCGGGGCTTATACCGCCGTGCACCTTCTCATTGTATTCAAGCAAGCAAGCGATATTCTCAAGCCTTGATACAATCCATGCCACATCTTCCCACTCAAGATTTCCGAAAAGCGGTAACGGAAACAGCCCTTCGTCCTTGGCCACTGCCCAGAGAACGCTGCCGTCGGAAAGTCTGTACGTACCCTTTCCCTGCGGGACACATTTGGCAAGATCCTTCATATCTGCCGCAGGATAAGAAATCTTAGCAATATTGCTCATGCTTCGGCTCAGCAAATCCGCCTTGGCCTTATCAAAGATGTAGATGACGCTTTCTTTGGCCACGTACGTCTTAATGCCTGCGGAGTCGTTCATGTATATGTATCTTATGGTTATCTCCCCGCCGTCATCGGTGATAAACGTAATTGAATCAGCGTTGGTCCACAGATAATCATAGTCTGAAGCCTTAGCCCTATCCTCTGCAACAGCCGCAAGATACTCAAGCATTCTGCGTCTGAAAACCTTATACCCTGCCAGCTCCTTGTCGCTGAAATTGTGCTTCGTGCCGCAGTACGGGCACATCAATTCTCCGGCGTGAGAAATTGTCATCTCACCGCCACAGTTGGAACATTTAAAAGAAATCATATAATCTCTCCTTTTCCAAAGAGAATTATAACACAAAAAGCCTTGGTTACCCAAGGCTTTTACTATACGCGCATATGTGTTGGTTATGCTACAAGGTCCTGAATCCACACTTTCTTTTTCAAAAGGACATATCCGATGATGACCTTTACAAAGTCGAGCCAAAGGACGATACAATAAAGCGGGATGATGCTAAGTGGTGTAAAGCGGCTCAAAACAAAGGCTACAGGCCAGCACAAGCACCACAAGTATACCGAATCAAACAGGAACGTAATAACCGTCTTACCGCCCGAACGTAAAGTAAAGTAAGCGGCGTTCAGGTAAGCGTTAACCGGCATAAAAAGAGAAGCTATTCTCATGAATACCACAGCCATTGAACGTATGTCATCCGTCGTATTGTAGAGTTTCGGGAACAACGGTGCAAATATTGCAAGAAGCACGCCCATTACCGATGAAGCCATTACAGCTACTGCTATAAGCTTATTATCGGTATCCACAACCTCTTCGGTGTTACCGGAACCGAGAATCTGTCCGATGATAATCGCTACAACGTTACCCATGGTGAAAAGCACGATGTTAAACAGGTTCACGATGGTATTGGATATATTGAACGCGGCAATTACCTCCAGGCCTCTTGTGGAATAGCACTGCGTAAGCATGGACATTCCCAGTGACCAAAGAAACTCGTTGATAAAGAGCGGCATACCGGTCTTAACAATCTTAAATACAAGCTCGCGCGGAATCTTCAAACTTGCGAACAGACCCACCATATAAGGCGCTCTCTCGGCATGTGTATGTGCCCAAACCACCAGAATAGCCATTTCAATGAATCTTGAAATAACCGTGGCTACAGCCGCACCCACAACTCCCATCTTAGGCGCGCCGAAGTGACCGAATATAAGAATATAGTTAAGGACAAGGTTAGTAAGCACCGCCACAAGGCTGGCATACATGGGAACCTTGGTCTCGCCTGCTTCTCTCAATGTGCCTGCGTAAGCGCAAGCAACTCCGAAAGGTGCAAGGCCGATAATCATTACCTTAAGATACTCGCGCGCATAGCTCAAAGTTGCTTCAAGGTCGAGGCCCTGACCGTTATCCGTAAGATAAATTCTTATGAAAGGCTCGTCAAACCAGTGGAAAAGAGCAATTCCCGCAATGCTGATAAGCGCAACAATAATGAGCTTGAAGCGTACGGTATATCTTACGCCTTCGTTGTTCTTCTGTCCCACATACTGAGCGGTGAAGATACCGGGGCCGGAAATGGCTCCGAAAAGCGCCAGATTGAATATGAACATCAGCTGGTTGACAATGGCAACACCGGACATCTGCTCGGTACCTACCTGTCCTACCATGATGTTATCAAGCATGTTAACGAAATTGCTTATTCCGTTCTGAATTATAATCGGTACCGCAACCGCAAGTACCATCTTGTAAAACTTCTTATCACCTATAAATCTCTTAAAAAAACTTCTCATAATACCTGCTAATCTATCAAATTGCGCGGGCATAGTCAATATCAAAAAGCCCCCGGAAATGTAATAATATCTTTCTTTTTACAATAACAAAGAAAACCCTCCGGGAACATACCCGAAGGGTTAGGTTATTTATTTCCAGAATTTTTTCTTCTTGATATCGTCGGAGTCCTTGGAGGAGTTGCCGGCGTTCTTGACTGCGTTGAGCGAGTCGCCTGTGAGTGCGTCGAACTGCTTGAGTAAATCCTTGGCTTCCTTGGAAAGCTTGTCGGGGGTCTGAACCACAAGCGTTACATAGTGGTCGCCACGCACGTCTCTGTATCTGAGTGAAGGAACACCCTTGCCCTTCAGACGAACTCTCGTATCGGTCTGAGTACCGGGCTTAACCTCGTAAGCCACGCGTCCGTCAACAGTATCGATAAGTACCTCACCGCCGAGTGCCGCAACTGCAAAAGAAATCGGAACGGTAGAATAAATGTTGGTATCCTGCCTCTGGAAGATAGGATGACTTGCCACAATTACTTCTACCAGCAAATCGCCTCTCTCACCACCGTTGGTACCGGGCTCACCCTTGCCGGGAATACGTACGCACTGTCCGTTGTCGATACCTGCGGGAATAGAAACCGCAATCTTCTTACGACTGGTAACATAGCCTGTGCCGCCGCAATCGGGACACTTCTCACGTACAATCTTACCTGAACCTTTACAGTCGGGACATACCTGAACGTTTCTTACTGTGCCAAAGAAAGACTGTGATGTATATACAATCTGTCCCTGACCCTTACACTTGGGACAGGTTTCCTTGGAAGTACCGGGCTTGGCACCCGAACCGTGACAGGTCTTGCATTCATCCTTAAGGTTAAGCTCAAGTTCCTTCTCAACGCCGAATACAGCCTCTTCGAAGGTAATGCGTACGCTGGTACGAAGGTTAGCGCCCTTCATGGGGCCATTGCTTCTGGCACCACTGCGGGACCTTGAACCGCCAAAGAAATCGCCGAATATATCACCGAAAATATCGGAGAAATCGGCACCGTTGAAGTCGAATCCACCGAATCCGCCTGCTCCGCCGCTGCCGTCAAATGCAGCATGACCGAACTGATCGTACTGACGACGCTTCTCGGGATCGCTGAGCACCGCATAAGCCTCGGATGCTTCCTTGAACTTAGCCTCTGCTTCTTTGTTGCCGGGATTAACGTCGGGGTGGTACTTCTTGGCAAGTTGTCTGTATGCTTTTTTAAGGGCATCTTCGTCGGCGTTCTTGTCGACTCCGAGTACCTCGTAATAGTCTCTTTTCTGTTCTGCCATAAATGTTTATTTCACCTCAAAAGCGGGGCGAGAGATATTCCCGCCCCTCTTTAAGTTTATTCTTTATACTTCTCTGTAGTCACCGTCAACTACATCGTCGGCTGCACCGCCCTGGCCCGGAGCTTCCTGATAAGAAGCGCCGCCCATTTCGGGGCCTGCCTGAGCACCTGCAGCGCCCTGAGCCTGCTGCATGTTCTCGTACATCTTGGTGAAGAGTGCCTGAGCACTGTTCATAAGTTTTTCCTTGGCTGCTTTGAGCTCGTCGAGTTCGCTGTCGGACATTTCCTTGTCCTTGGTGTCCTCGAGAATCTTCTTAACTGCATCGAGGTCTGCCTGAACAGAAGACTTCTCGCTGTCGGAAATCTTGTCGCCTACTTCGCCCAAAGCCTTCTCGGTCTGGAATACGAAGGAATCTGCATCGTTACGGGTATCGATTGCTTCCTTACGCTTCTTATCCTGTGCTTCGAACTCAGCTGCTTCCTTAACAGCCTTATCGATTTCATCATCGCTCATGGATGAACCTGCGGTAATGGTGATGTGCTGTTCCTTACCGGTGCCAAGATCCTTGGCGGATACGTTAACAATACCGTTGGCATCGATATCGAAGGTAACTTCGATCTGAGGAACACCTCTCATTGCCGGAGGGATACCATCGAGTCTGAACTGTCCGAGGGACTTGTTGTCGCGGGCGAACTGTCTCTCACCCTGTACTACGTTAATATCAACTGCGGTCTGATTGTCAGCTGCAGTAGAGAAGATCTGACTCTTCTTGGTAGGAATGGTAGTATTTCTTTCGATAAGTCTTGTAGCGATACCGCCCATGGTCTCGATGGAAAGAGAAAGGGGAGTAACGTCAAGAAGAAGGATGTCTGTAACACCTGCTTCACCTGCAAGCTTACCACCCTGAATGGAAGCACCGATTGCTACGCACTCATCGGGGTTAAGTGACTTGGAAGGCTCGTGACCGGTTAACTGCTTAACCTTGTCCTGAACTGCAGGGATACGTGTGGAACCACCTACAAGGAGAACCTTGCCGATGTCTGCGTTGGTAAGACCTGCGTCCTTCATAGCGTTCTGAACAGGTACTGCTGTTCTCTCTACAAGATCGTGTGTAAGTTCATCGAACTTAGCACGGGTTAAGTTCATATCAAAGTGCTTGGGTCCTTCGCTTGTTGCGGTAATGAAAGGAAGGTTGATGTTGGTGGTGGTAGCAGAAGAAAGTTCCTTCTTGGCCTTTTCTGCTGCTTCCTTTAATCTCTGAAGAGCCATCTTGTCGTTGGAAAGATCAATGCCTTCAGCCTTCTTAAACTCAGAAAGCATCCACTCTGTAATCTTGTTATCAAAGTCATCACCACCGAGGTGTGTATCACCGTTGGTAGCCAAAACTTCGATTACACCGTCACCGATGTCGATGATGGATACATCGAATGTACCGCCGCCAAGGTCGTATACCATAATCTTCTGTTCTTTCTCATTATCAAGACCATATGCAAGAGCTGCAGCTGTAGGCTCGTTGATGATACGCTTTACATCAAGACCTGCAATCTTACCTGCATCCTTGGTAGCCTGACGCTGAGCGTCGTTGAAGTATGCGGGAACTGTAATAACAGCCTCTGTAACCTTCTCGCCCAAGTAGCTCTCTGCATCAGCTTTTAACTTCTGAAGAATCATCGCTGAAATCTGCTGAGGAGAATAGGTCTTGCCGTCGATTGTACGGCCTCTGTCAGTACCCATATCTCTCTTAATGGATGAAATTGTCTTTTCTGCGTTGGTAACAGCCTGACGCTTAGCAGGCTCACCGATGAGTCTCTCACCGGTCTTTGAAAATGCTACAACTGAAGGGGTAGTACGTGCGCCTTCTGTGTTAGCGATAACGGTGGGCTTACCACCTTCCATAACAGCTACGCAGCTGTTGGTAGTACCTAAGTCGATACCAATAATCTTGCTCATGTCTATGTCCTCCTGATTAGTCTCTTTATGATACGACTGACACCATGCTGTGTCTTACTACGGTGTCGTGATATGTATATCCTTTTTGCAATTCCTCGGCTACGATGCCGCTTTCAAACTCATCGCTTTCAACCTGCATCACAGCGTTGTGGAATTCGGGATTGAACTCGGTGCCTTTGGCTTCGATGGGCTTAACTCCGAGATTATCAAGCTCTGTCATAAGCTGCTTGTAAATCTTCTCCATACCCTGGGCAAAAGAAGAATTCTTCTCATCCTCAGGTATCGACGCAAGTCCTCTTTCGAAGTTGTCGACAACGGGTAAAATCTTCTCGATTACGTTCTTGGCTCCCAAGTCAAACATCTGGGATTTTTCTTTCTCAGTGCGGTTCCTGAAGTTCTGGAACTCTGCTATCTGACGAAGGCGACCGTCTTCAAGCTCTTTGATCTTCTCTTTTAATTCATCGACTTTCTTGTCGGCCTTGTTTTTCTTCTTGTCTTTTTTATCATCCGTCGCTTCGGAAGCTTCCTCGGAAACGGTTTCTTTTGCTTCTTCCTCTGCGGTTTCCTCGGTCACAGTATCTTCGGTAACTGTTTCCTCGTCCTGCAAAGGTTCCTTTCTCTCTTCTGTCAAATCTGTCATCCTTTCTTCTTATACAATGAATCAAGCTGATTCATCATATTCTTAAGGGTGCCCACAACCTTGTCGTAGTCCATACGCTTGGGGCCTACGATACCGATTGTGCCCTTCATGCCCTCGTCAAGCTCATATGTGGCGGTTACCACACTGCAGTCCTTAAGTCCCTCAACCGGGGCTTCGTCGCCGATGTACACCTGAATGCCGGTGTTCTCGCCTGCGAGATTGGTAAGAGCAAGTTCATTGAGCGGTGCTTTCTCCTCGAATGCGTGCAGAAGCTCGACCGCGTGGTCCTTATCCGCAAGCTCGGGATATTTCAAAATGTTATTGGCTCCGCTTGTATATATCTCAAGGTCTTCATCGGAGTGGATGGCCTCTGCCACCGCATCGATTACATCACCTACGATATCTGAGTGAATGCCCGCCATCTTCTTGATGGAGGCTATCATAGCAAGATTAATCTCTTCAATGCTGAGTCCGTTGAGATGTGTGTTAAGCAAAATGTTAAGCTTAAGCATCGTCTCATCGTCGAGGTAATCCTGCGTGGGAATCATGTGATTCTTGATAACGTTGCCTTCCGTAACGATTACCGCAAGTATCTGCTCGTCATCGACTCTGGATAACTGGATGAACTTAAGCTTGTTGCGGTTGTACTGAGGGGCGCTTATCATCGTGGCATAGTTCGTATTAACTGCAAGAACCTTGGCCACCTGCTTAAGGAGATTGTCCATCTTGTCTTCTTTTTGCAAAAGAAGCTCTTTCATCTCCTCGACTTCCTTCTCCTTCTCTTCGAGCATCTTGTCGACGTAGAGTCTGTAGCCCTTGTCGGAAGGAATACGGCCTGCTGAGGTGTGTGGCTGGATAATGTAGCCCATCTCTTCAAGATCCGCCATCTCGTTACGAATGGTGGCAGAGCTTAAATTCAAATCCGTGTACTTGGAAATCGTACGGCTGCCCACGGGCTCGCCGGTCTCAAGGTAGTTACGAACTATAGCTTGTAAAATCTTAACTTTTCTCTCATCTAGTTCCACATTGTCACGCTTTCAAATGTATGTACCAAGGGTCCGGTGTTGTAATTTGTTAGCACTCATGTGATACGAGTGCTAATTACTATAGATACAATATACCCCCTCTTAGCAAATGTCAACAAATTATCTATGCCAATTTTATTAAATAAAAATAAAGAAAGGTGCCGGCCTGACCGACACCCTTTTTATGAATTACTGCCTTGTAGTTCTGTATAAAGTAATGGCAAAAACAATCTCGTAGCACATCAGTGCAATCGCCAGCACATTCCTCGGAACGGTAAGGCCGAGTATCAGCGACGCTATGGTAATCAATATAGCTGACACGAGGTAAATTTTCTCTTTGTACAGCCAGGAGTAGGGAAGATAATGCGCTCCGAAAATCATTGCGTACACCATTACCATCTTCTCAGGCACTGCGCTCATAGCCCACATAGCTATAAGAAGATAAATCATTTGATTACATGTAAAAAGAATGCCTGCTTTCCAAAGCACGTTCTTTTTATCAAGGATATCTACTTTAAGAATCTTGCCCACAAGCAGCGCTATCGGCATAAGCGGGCAGGCGCAGCAGAACACCACCAGGTCCGAAGTGTACATCGGAAGGTCAAGGCTTGTCGCAATCGCTATCAATGCCCAGATAATTGCTGCGGTTATTATAAACGGAAGTCCCGCTTTCTGACTGTATTTCATATCATCCCTGAGTGCGTCGAGCCCCAGAGCATAATCTTTAAATTGTTCGTCTGTCAATCTATTCATTTCTTTGTCTCCTGTTATAATCGTTCAAAAGTTTTGTGTATCGCTCTCCCTTGTCCTTATACTTGGTCCTGTCAAGAACCAGGCATGTAATGTAAAAAGAAACTACAATTACACCAAATATTACCCACTCCGGAATGGTTCCTTTTCCCGAAAAAATAGTCAGTTTATAAAACGTAAATATCTCTGCGGGAATAAACAGCACAAACAAAACCGTGAGTCTGAATATAAATCCCTTGGCTCTGATTAAAAAGTCCGTGAAGCACACCGCAAAGCACACTGCTCCGTACAGACACATAAGAAATACCTTGAATATAAATCCGACTTCAATCGCCCTTATACCGCTAAAGGCCGCTCCCTCCATAAGCATGAGCAACAGCCAGGTAAAAGAAAAGCAAAGTCCGTTTCTTGTATATACCAAAAAAGTTTTAAATCTATCCATGTTAATCCTCCGCGCCTATCATTCTTTTGAGTTCGGATACATATCTTCTGGAAATTACCACCGCTTCACCGTTATCAAGGGTTGCGATGATGTTTCTTGAAATTTCCGGCTTAGGCCTAACAATCTTACCAATATTCACCACAACCGACTTGGAGCATCTGAAGAAGTCTCTTTCGCTAAGCTTCTTCTCTATTTCGTAAAGCCTCAGCTCCGCCGTCAACACTTTATCCTCTGTGTAGATAAACGTCTTGTTGTCTACGGATTCAAAATAAAGAATGTCCTTGATATCCACATAGCAGACTTCCCTGTCACACTCTCCTTTGATTCGTCCGTCAAAATTCGCGATATGTGATTCTAACCTCTTAACTTCCGCTGTTATCTCCGCGCAGTGAATCTCGGCAAAGATTTCTTTGGTATCCGCATTCTCAATAATGTTAACCTGCATTTTCGTTCCTCATCTTTAAACATGTTTAAGTTGATACTTAAAGTTTATTATAATCGTGCGAATATGCAATAGGTTCGGCACCAAGCGGTACATAATTGTGCAGTAAGTTGCCGGCGAGCCATGAATCCATACCCCATAACATCAAAAAGCGAGTCGACCAGCGACTCGCTTTATATCTAATGTCCCAAATTATTCTATTACTATTGGCTCCGCTGCATACAATCGATTGCCTGCATTCTATTTGGGGGGCAATATTTTCAATCGCAAGCTTCACTATTCTCCTCGCAAAACTGTATAAGTCGGTGTTTTTTCTGCGCTTTCGCTCGCAAAAATATCATAATTGCCCATAGGAATATATACAAAGAACAAGTTGTTGCCACCTCTTTGTAAGTCCTCATATCTTATACTTGGGCGCAATATTGTTTCATAGCCTGGTACTACTTCTATGTCCACGTACGAAACGCCGTTAAAAGCAGGATATGATTCATTGTTTAAGAAGGCTGAAATTCTGTACCTTTCAGTACTTTTTCCAAAAAAGGCCAATGTAAACTCTGTATCAGAATCCGCTAAAATTCCATCGGTAATAACCGATTCCTTTTCCCTGAGTTCAATAATCAACGCCTTTTCATCTATCTGACAACTTTTCGTTCCGTCTCTTTGTTCCTTAGTGTAGCGTTCTGCCAATTCACTCGATATCTGTACCGTTTCAAACGCTTTGTCTACTTGTATTGAGCCAGTTTCGTCATCCGTCCCGTCAACGGTATACGGAAGAAGTGGCAAACCGGAACCATAGTTACCGTGTTCCATGTGCTCTTTTGTGCCCGTATAATTCGGTTCGAATATTAGCATGCAGTCAAGTCTGTGCACATTTCTCTCTTTATCTATTATCGGCTCGGTTACTATGCTTACACGCGTTATCGATTTTGATTCAGTCCTAAACTTTGTCATGGATTCCCCGCTTGTACTCATCTGAGGAATACCATCCACAAACATTAAGAATCCTACTTCGCATTCTTTTCCGGAATTTTCATGTTCAATATCCAAAGCCAATTTACCATCACTTAACGAAACCGCCATGTTCTCGTCATCTATATTTCTAAGCCCGTACCTATACGCGCCATCAATGACACTTCCACCGGCTTCTAT
>Ga0129306_1001638_pt1 | contig 23999 bp, 20 predicted proteins | sample P827metagenome_FD_94438 | JGI IMG/M metagenome (GOLD analysis project Ga0129306, IMG submission 94438) | Capybara group fecal microbial communities from Wisconsin, USA - P827 metagenome | ecosystem: Host-associated > Mammals > Digestive system > Large intestine > Fecal | place: USA: Wisconsin... | reverse complement strand
TCTACGCATTGCAGATAAATCGGATGGTTTTTGTCGAGCATATCCATCGTTTCATCGCAAAGTTGTTTAGCTCTCACAAATTCATTCATGTAAGTGAGATATTCGATCTGAATTATGTGAATCTTCGCAACCAATTCCTTATCAGGGCATTCACTGGCAAGTTGCGTGAAATCGTCGAAGTTTTTGTCAGTGATAGGAGAGAGTTGGCTAATCCTATTATTATAATATGCCTTGATATAATTATTTCCCAAATCAAATTTCAAAAGCTTTTCAAACAACTCTTGCTTGTTGTCATTCCCAAAGTAATCGTTTATAAGACAATGCATTACATAGTCGTAAAGCGTCGGCTCAAGCTCGATGTCGAATACTGACAAGTCATTAGTCATGAAAAGCTCTTCATAGTCTTCCATCGAAACGGTCTTGATGAAGTCGTTGTCCTGATATGCGAGAATATCGTCGAACTTCAAGTTATACTTGGCGATTTCGACGTTTAAAATAACCTGCGACGCCTCTGAAAGCTTCGGGAGATACGACTTGCAGAATCCAGGGATGGTGTCATGAGGATTTTCGTCGGTCATGCGGAGAATTTCACAACGTTTGATGACGGTTTTCAGCAGCTGCACGTCGTTTTTGTCTTTAATTGCCTGTTTTTCAATCTTATCCAAGACTTTCCCTGCCGATTCCGGAAGGAGATTTTCGATATTCTCATCAAATTCTTTCCATAGTTTTTGGTAGTCTTGAGCGTTGATACTCAACGATATAGCCAATGAAATTATAAAAACGAGGATTCTTTTCATAGTGATTTGTTTTTATTTTTTTTCTAACACAGATAACACTGATTTACACAGATTTATTGTATTTTTTTATTCTAATCCGTGTAAATCCGTTTAATCCGTGTTTTTAATTATTGTTCTTTCGCTTTTTCAGCCATGGCCTTGTTGTAGCACTCTCTGCAAAGCGGCTCGTAGCTCTCTGTCTCGCCCAAAACCACGAGTTTGTCGCCGGCGATGGTACGGTGCGAATATTGCGCCAAGCTACCGCAGCGCATGCAGATGGCATGCACCTTGGTAACGTCTTCAGCTATCGCCATCAGCTGTGGCATTGGTCCGAAAGGCTTGCCCTGAAAGTCCATGTCAAGGCCTGCAATGATGACTCTAATGCCTTGATTAGCAAGCTGTTGGCACACGTCGATGAGCTCGTTTCCGAAAAACTGCGCCTCGTCGATGCCTATCACGTCGCATTCGTTGGAATAAAACAAAATCTGCTGCGCGTTTTCCACCGGAATGGAATGCAACGCGTTGGAATTGTGGGAAACAACGTCTTCCTCCGAGTATCTCGTGTCGATTCCAGGCTTGAAGATCTCGACCCTTAACCTGGCAATGCGGGCTCGGTTAAGACGACGAATCAATTCTTCGGTTTTGCCTGAAAACATTGAGCCACACACCACCTCAATCCATCCCTGTGACTTATTATGTGAATCTTTTTCGAGAAACATATCCGACGTATTTAATTTTTTTATAATTTTGTTGACTACAAAAATAAGGAATTTTAACATGGAAACACAAAAAAATGATGAAAAAAATATTGTGCTCGAGATGAAACGTCTGCTCGGCCGAATGATGGTGCAAGTTGATTACATGTATCGCAACGACCGCGAGATGAGTCGCCTCGACCTCGACATCATGATGGAACGCACACGCGAGTTTTATGAATTACTCTGTGATTATCAATCAGATAAGGTTGTGAAAGAAGTCGTGGAGCAAGAACCGGTGAGCACCGAAATCAACGAAGGCGGCGAACTGATAAACCGCGACGTGGAGTTCGAGATTGAGACACCTGAAGAGGTCTTGGACGAACCTGAAGTCACTGAGGAGAAAGCCGATGAAAAAACGGATATGAGTTTTGAAGAAGAGAACGAAGAAGTTTCAGAGCCTCAGGAGGAAGTCGTTGAAAATCAGGAAGAAACACCTGAGAATATTGAAGAAGAGCCTGCTGAAGAAAACAACGAAGTCGCTGCCGAGGATGAAGACGAGGAAGACTGGGAAGATGAGGACGATGAGGTGTTCCATGTTGAGCCTGTTGTCAAAGAACCAGAAGATAACAGTCTCGCAGCCAAGTTGACTCGTGCTCATGTTGACGATATCAGATTGGTATTGGGTATAAATGATAAAGTAATGATTATCAATGATTTGTTTAACGGATCGGTGGAGCGTTACAACAAGTCAATCGATGCTTTGAATGACTTCCCGACCTTGTCTGGAGCGCGCGTCTACATGAGCGAGCTGCAGATCGAGCTTCAGTGGGATACTGAATGCCAGTCATATAAGATGCTTAACGACCTCGTTGAAAGACGTTTTATCTAATGTCATTCCGATATGAAATTATATCTCGTTCCAACTCCCATTGGTAACCTTGAGGACATCACCTTGCGAGCCTTGCGTGTGCTTCGTGAGGAGGTGGATGTGATTCTTGCGGAAGACACCCGTACCAGCGGTAACTTATTGAAACACTATGAGATAAGCAAGCCGATGCAGGCGTTTCATCTGAACAACGAACATGTTGTTGTGGAGCGCATCGCTGAGCGTATCGCCAACGGTGAGCGCATGGCTCTTGTCACCGACGCCGGCACTCCGGCTATCTCCGACCCGGGTTTCATGCTCGTCCGCGAGTGCATCAGACGCGGTGTCGAGGTGGAGTGTCTGCCGGGCGCCACGGCTTTTGTCCCCGCCTTGGTGAATTCCGGTCTCGCAGCCGACCATTTCATCTTCGAAGGATTCCTGCCACATAAGAAAGGCCGTCAGACAAAAATTAAGCAAATCGTTGACAATGAATATACCACGATACTTTACGAGTCACCGTTCAGACTGGTGAAGACACTGGAACAGCTTGCCGAGATGGCAGGCCCCGAACGAAGAGTGTCGGTGGCACGCGAACTCACGAAAATTCATGAGGAGAACGTGAGAGGGACACTCGAAGAGGTGATTAGATATTTTAAAGAGAAAGAAGTCAAAGGAGAGATTGTGATAATATTAGAGGGTAAAGACTAACGACTAAATTCAACCTTTAGATACTGTTTTGTGACGAAATTTCTCTATTTGTGACGAAATTGGAAAAAATTCAACCAAAAGAGACTTTTTGTCTGAAACGAAAAACGGTTTTTTTTCGTCATTTCGAGCGAAACTGAACGAAGTGAAGTGTAGTCGAGAAATCCTCCATCCGAAAAAGCTTATTCTAAAAAGGATTTCTCCATTTCGCTGCGCTTCAGTCGAAATGACGGTGTTGATTGACAATAACTACTAATGAATATGAAAAGAGTTGTATTTACATTTGTGATTGTTCTTGCAACCATAAATATGGTCGCTCAGGACAATGGGAAGACCTTAAACGAAAATGGCGAAATCATCAAGAAAGGCTGGAACTTCGGACCATTGCCGGTGGTTGGCTACAACAGCGACCTGGGATTCCAATATGGTGCATGCGTCGATATTTTCAACTACGGCGACGGCTCGAATTATCCGGGTTATAATTTCAAAATGAACTTTGAGGTCTCGGCATATACCAAAGGATCAAGCATATTCCGCACATATTCCTATTGGAATAACGTCATCCCAAGAGGCAAACTCTTTGTCGATTTAGGATATTTTGTCGATAAAAAATTCGAGTTTTACGGCTTCAACGGCTATGCCTCTCCTTACTACAAAGACGTAGCGGTGATGATAGATAACACCATACCATTTGATGATTTTGAGCATGGCATTGTCACTGAGCCCGGCATGAAAGAAAGCGGTTTTTATGCCATGGACAGACGTCAATTTCGTGCAGTTGTGAGCATGCAGCAACAGATCGGAAATGTCAAGAATCTGTATTACGGACTGGGTTTTGCATATTATAACTACAACAACCGCCATCTGACCCTTTCGAAATATCAAGACCAGTTGTCGCTGTATTCGTTATATAGATTTACCAACCTTATTCGTGCAAATGAGCAGGAAGGCAACGTCACCGAGTTTAAGGCCGGCATTATCTACGATTCGAAAAACTATGAAAACGACCCTACAAGAGGTATCTATTTTGAGGCTACATTGACGGCAGCCCCTGATTTTGTTGACAATCGCAATTATGGTCATATGACATTTACCGGTGTCTTCCATCATTACATCCCGGTGGTTGGCGACAAACTCACATTCTGCTATCGTTTGGGCGCTCAGAATGTGCTTGCAGGCGACATCCCATACTATGCGATGATGAACACTAACCTCATGTTTTACAAGAAGATATACACCGAAGCATACGGTGGTTCCACTACCGGCCGAGGCATCAAGAGAAACAGCGTCATCGGTCAGGGAGTGGCTTGGATGAACGTGGAACTGAGATGGAGAATCGCCAATTTTAAGTTTATCAACCAGAACTGGTCCGTGGCTTTGAACCCTATGTTCGACGCCGGTATGGTGACGCAGACCTTCCGTCTCGAGGAACAGAAAGCTGCCATGGCTATCATGAAAGACCATCTGACTTACGAGACGTCTGAAGAATACGACTTGTTTTACAGCGGTGAAAGCGAAAGCCTCCACACCTCAGCGGGATGCGGCTTGAAGCTTATCATGAACCAGAACTTTGTGGTGTCAGCAGAATTCGCCAAGGCCTTCAACAAACTTGACGGCGAAGGACTTAAAGCGTATATCGGGTTTAATTACATATTTTAGCCATTAGCTGCTAGCCATTTAATGGCTAATACCTAATGGCTTAATCTTTTCTTGCAAATACTTAAAACACAAAGGATTACGGCGCAGCAAATGATGCCGATGAGTTGCCATGTCCACGGACTTGGGTGGGCTTCTTTTTCGTAAATCTCCATGCGGGTCTTTACTGATTTTATTATGGCGTTGGAGCTGTATGTGGCACCGCTCACTGCGTCAATCTCAAGATTTATCGCCTCTTTCGGAGTGAGACCGTAGAAATTCTCGACGAGTTTGGCATCGGTCACTTTCTGAAGAAAACGTGGTGTCTCCTTGTTATCCAGAATGCCGATGCTGGCAATCTTACCGCCTTTCATGTTGATTTCCAACGGAATAACTCCATTAAAACCAATGATATCCTGACAATATTCCTCAGTGTAAAGAGTGGTGTCACCAGCAAACTGTGACTGTTTGTTCCCCAAACGGTTAATTCCGAACATCACCGCAAAGAATCCCAAAGCGGCGACGAAGGTGTAGTTTAAGATTTTGATAGTTTTCATATTATTTTAATAGCTTAATAGATTAAAAGCTGTTTTGACGGGAGCAAAATTACAAAAATTATTTCAGATTGAAGAAAAATTCGTAAATTTGTGCTCTCAAAAAAAGGAGAAATGGGCAAGATTCAAGATGACAATTGGCTGTATTCGTTTTTAAGACCTTATGTGGATCACCATACTTTTCGGGGATTTCGGAGGTATAAGATTGTAGGTAAGGAAAACATCCCGGAAGGAGCGTGTGTGTTCGCCAGCAATCACTGCAACACCCTGATGGATGCCATGGTGATTCTCGCGACATCACACGGTAAAAAGGTCTTCATTGCGAGAGGCGACATCTTCCAGAATCCTAGGATTGCAAAGATACTGAGATGGCTGAGGATACTGCCGATTTTCAGGAGCCGCGACGGCATCGGGGCGGTGCGCGATAAAAACGGCGACACCATGGACCAGGCTGTCGACGTGATGCGCGACGAGGTACCATTGTACCTCTTCCCGGAAGCCACACATCGCACAAAACACTCTCTAAGACCTTTAAGCAAAGGTGTTTTCCGCATCGCGCTTGACGCAAATCAGCAATATGGACACGAAAAACCAGTCTACATCGTGCCTGTCGGCTTGGAATACGGCGACTATTACCGCTTCCGCTCGACAATAGTGATATCCTACGGCGAGCCAATCAACGTGACGGAGTTTGTGAAAGGTCGCGAAGAAGAGAACGAGGCGGTGATAATCAATGAGTTGAAGGATATCCTGAGAGAGAGAATGTCAAAACTCATCTCGTTTGTGCCCGATGAAGACGAAGACTACGACGCCATCTGGGAGATAGTCAAATTGAAGCCCGGATACAACAGCCAGAAAATCACTGAAATACTTGATTTTAAAGCGAAAGAGCCGGAAAAGGCCAAGACTCTCTTCGAGAAGGTGAGGACGTTCACAAAACACAGAATAGAGAGCAAGGTCTCGGTGAAGACCATAGTCAAGAAAGCGACGTTCGGAACAGTATTGTTAAAGACCCTTATGATAATCTTGGGATTGCCGTTTTACATCGCAGCGGCAGCAGTGACATGCCCAATCTGGATCACCGCGTATTTTATTCTTAAAGGCTTGAAAGACAATGCGTTCCGTAATACTGTGAACTACGTGGTGGAGCTTTTCCTGCATCCTTTGATATCCCTGATCGGGACGATATTGCTGTTCTGCTACACCCCTTGGAAAATCGCCGTTTTAGGTAGCATTTTCCTGTATATCAGCTACACCTTTTTCATGGACAGCAACGAGTTCATACGAATCTGGATGTCCGATATACGCTGGGTTTTCAACAAGAAATTGAGAAAAGAATTCGACGAACTTTTTTAAACTCCAATTATTTTATATTTATTTAAAAAAAAGTCTTATTTTTGCTGATTAGTAGAAATAAGACTTTTTTATTGGCTCGCTTATGTGACCCAAGTGGCGAAGCTGTATAGAGATGTTATGTAACTATATAATAATCAATTGTTTATAAATGAAGAAAATTTTTAATGGATTACGGCCGTTCCAAAAAGCAGAACTTCTGATAATGATGCTTTTGGCGTTTGCTATACCGTTTAGCTGGCTTGCGGCGCAATATTGCGAGGTGGCATTGCTCCTCTGCGCGGTTCTAAAGTTCATTTTTGACCAGAAATGTCAGCTTAACGAAAACCAAAAACGGTTCAAATGGGCTTATATCATCTTCGCCATGACATGGGTGATGTATCTTGTCGGTATGATTTACACTGATAATCAATCGTTTGGATGGATGCAAGTGAGTAAAAAACTCGGCTTCTTGATATTCCCGATGATTTTCCTGTTTTCCGACATGTCGTATATCACCAAACAACGTCTGAAAGCTATAGGAAACACTCTGATTCTGGGCTGTATACTGTTTTTCTTCATGAATCTGGTCTATGCCGTTTACGACGTGATTTTCAACGGCGAGACTACCGCCAGATTTTTCGACCAGGAGCTGATGAAATGGTATTACGTGCACCACAGCTACCTTTCGATGTACGCCAGCCTTGGACTGATGTTCTGTTTCATGGGTGTTTTTGAAAATACTGAACGTAATATTAAGATAATCAATATTTTAGCATATATTATCCTTGTCGTTTTCATCATCTTGGTGAGGTCGCGCGCCGGCCTGATCTGGATGGTACTGACCTTCGCTTTGCAATGGATTTGGCTCACTTTCATCATGAGAAAGAAGAAAATGGGCTGGATTTTGGGAGGGATTTTCATCCTTGTATTGGCAGGAGCCGTCGTGGCGTTCCCGCAGAGCGTGACAAGAATAACAAGAACCATCACCAACATCACTTCCGAACATTCTTCCGACCACCGACTTGTGCAATTCAAAGGATATAAGTCGGTTTTGACAGACAACTGGCTTTTCGGCGTGGGCACAGGCGACAGATCGGATGAGACAATGGCATCCTACTATCGCTATAAAGCCGACATCACAGAGAAGATAACTCCCGAGATGGCTGAGGTTATTGATAAAGTGATTGACAATCAATGGTATGAGCCGGAAGAGTCGATGCGCAGAGACATGATGGCTGAAGCTGAAAAACGAGGTGTCGACCCTGAAATCATATCTACGTATCTGGTTGAATATCAGTTTATCAGATATGCCATCGACAACGAGATCAATGCACATAACATGTTTTTTGAGACAATGATAAGCATTGGAATCATCGGATTGCTGCTTTTGCTTGCCTATTTCGTGATTCCGATAGTGCTCTGGATAAAAACGAAGACATTCGACATGCTCTATTTCTCATTTTTGATGATGATAGGGTTCAATGCCCTCTTCGAATCCATCTTCGAAGTGCAACTGGGAATTATTTTCTTCTGCTTCTTCAACTCGTTGCTGTTTACCCTGTCATTTCGACCGAAGCAAAGCACTCCCGTCATTTCGACCGAAGCGAAGCGTAGTGGAGAAATCTCATTCAATCAACGCCGTCATTTCGACCGAAGCGAAGCGTAGTGGAGAAATCTCATTCAAACAGTGGAGCTGCAAATTTGTATGAGATTTCTCCGCTCCCTACGGTCGGTCGAAATGACGGGAAACAAGCTCGAAATGACAATATTTTTGAATAAATTTGAAATAAAAATATGAAAAAACTTTTAGTAATCGTTTCCCTTTTGTTCCTCGGCTTTTTTGCGAAGTCTCAGGAGCTTCTTGTTCCTCTCAACGACGACTATGAGATGGAAATCCAGACTGCCGCTTACAGCTCTGATTATCTGTTTCATACCGCCATGCGCGGATGGAGCTATTCTCAGTTTGATGGAATCATTAACCTCGACAGTATCAATGAGTTGTATCGCATCAAAATCAACAAAAAAGGCAAGTTCGCGAACTACATTTTGAATTCGATTTTAAACGACGACTTTATCAGGTTGAAAGATGACAATTACTATGTGGCTATCAACCCGTACATCGACTTTGAGTTGGGTTCTGACGGCCATCGCACCACATGGGTGAACACGAGAGGCGCCGAGATCAAGGGTACGATAGGAAAACAGTTCGCTTTTTACACGAATATCAAGGAAAATCAGGCGGTCTTCCCGGAATATATCGATGATTATTGCACTACCATTGGCGTGGTGCCAGGACAAGGTTTTGCCAACAGATTCAAGACAAACGGAAGAGATTTTACCAATGCATCTGCTTATTTGGCATATCGACCTGTGAAATGGTTCGATGCCACCTTGGGCTATGGCAAGAACTTCATCGGCGACGGCTACCGCTCGATGATGCTTTCCGACAATGCCGCAAACTACCCGTATCTGAAGCTGAAAGCAGAGTTCTGGAGGATCCAATACACTTGCATGTATGCCCAGTTGACCGACCGTCACACGATAATGGCCGACAACACCTACGCTCGCAAGTGGGCTGTGATGCATTACTTGGATTTTGCTATCACGAAACGTTGGAATGTAGGCTTTTTCGATGCCGTGATGGCAGCCGCTCAGACTCACCAGCAGGTGATGGTAAACGACTCGACATACACCACCATCGACATGAAGCGAGGCTTTGATTTCCAATATATTAACCCGATAATCTTCTTGCGTTCGGCAGAATATTACGCAGGCAAATCACCTGACAACGCTATGCTCGGTATCAACATGAGCTATATCATTGGAAAACACACCACCATCTATGGCCAGTTTGTGCTCGATGAGATGACGTTCCACAAATTCATAGCAATGAAAGGTTACGCCGGAAATAAACAATCATATCAACTTGGTGTGAAGAGTTACGACTGTTTCGGTGTGAAAAACCTGTTTTTGCAGTTGGAAGGAAATATCGTGAGACCATATACGTATTCACACACACCGCAAGGCAATGAAATTGCTGTTGGAGAAGACAATTACGCCCATTACAACGAGCCGTTGGCACATCCTTGGGGCGGTAACCTTTGGGAGATGGTCGCAAGAGCGCAATACAACTGGAATCGCTGGTATTTCCAGTATAAATTGAACTATGGACAATATGGTGACGACTGGGATGTGGAGAACAACGTTTGGGCAAATTACGGCCATAATGTGTACAATGACTATACGACAGCTATTCAGATTGATGGATATGACCAGTATGATGGGCATTTCCTGCTTACAGGACGCAAGACTACAGTGATGATGAACGACCTGATAGTGTCGTATCTGGTGAATCCTTCATACAATTTGAATGTCTTCGCGGAGGTCGCACATCGTCATTTTGCGGCAGAGACTCTTGAGACCCAGAACGATTTCATCTTCAGTTTTGGTATCAGGACCAGTTTGGATAGAAAATATTACGATTTTTGATGTTTAACAAATCACAATTCATATCAGACAATGTCACTTTCCGTGAGGAGAGCATGTTTTTGGCTGACATAGAAGCCAACAGGGACAGGCTTTCAGCGGAGATTAAAGACAAGAGCGTGTGCGTCATCGGGGGAGCGGGCTCGATAGGGTCGTCGTTCATCAAGGCGGTGCTGCCGTTCAAACCTTCGAAGCTGATAGTCATCGACTTAAACGAGAACGGGCTGGCAGAGCTGACACGTGACTTACGCTCTACTTACGGCATGTATGTCCCTGCTGAATACAGAGCTTATACTCTTAACTTCGCTGACCCTATTTTTGAGCGAATATTCAGGGAAGAGAAGGGTTTCGACATTGTGGCGAACTTCTCGGCGCATAAGCATGTGAGGAGCGAGAAAGACAAATATTCAGTACAGGCACTGATAGAAAACAACGACATAAAAGCTAAGAAACTCCTTGATTTGCTGGCGGTTTACCCACCGAAGCATTTCTTCTGCGTGAGCACCGACAAGGCAGCCAACCCTGTCAACATCATGGGGGCGAGCAAGCGTATCATGGAGGACATGATAATGGCTTACACCACCAAATTCAAGGTGACGACGGCACGTTTTGCCAATGTGGCGTTCTCTAACGGCTCCTTGCCTGACGGCTGGATCAACCGTGTCGACAAGAAACAGCCGTTGGCAGCTCCAAACGACGTAAAACGCTATTTTGTGTCGCCTGAAGAGAGCGGTCAGATCTGCATGTTGGCCTGCATCTTGGGTAAGAATGGCGAGATTTTCTTCCCGAAACTCGGGGAGGAGCAGATGCTGACGTTTTCAAGCATTTGCGATAAGTTCGTCGCTGATATGGGAGCCGAGAAAGAAGAGTTCTCAAACGATGAAGATGCCAAGAGATTCGCTGACGAGATGCCATTCGGAAGCAAGAAATATCCTGTGGTTTATTTCAAGAGCGACACCACAGGCGAGAAGGCTTACGAGGAGTTCTATGTGCCGGGTGAGAAACTCGACATGAACCGTTTCAAAAGCCTCGGCGTCATTGAGGAAGTGGCAAAACGACCGATGAATGAAATCGACAGCTTCTTCGCAGAGATGGAACACATTTTCGCGAAAGCGGATTTCACGAAAGAAGAGGTCGTGAAGGCGATAAAGAAGTTTATCCCTAACTTCGAACATGAGGAAAAAGGGAAAAATCTGGATCAGAAAATGTAAAAAACAACGATATGGGCTATAAAATTCCATTGTTTAAGCTGAATTTCGATGAGAAAGAGGCTCAGGCGGCGTTCGACACCATCAACTCGGGCTGGATCTCGACGGGTCCGAAAAACGAGGAGCTGGAGCAGATGTTTATCGACATATTTCATGTGAAATATGCGGTGACGGTGACCAACTGCACGGGTGCTCTGCATCTGGCATGCATGCTGTGCGGACTCGGTCCCGGCGACGAGGTGCTGTGTCCTTCGCTCACGTTCGCGGCATCGGTCAACTGCATCAGATATGTGGGCGCGACGCCGGTGTTCTGCGACATCGTGAGTCCGGAGCATCTTAACATCGACCCGAAAGAGATTGAGAAGAAGATAACCCCGCGAACCAAAGCCATGGTGGTGGTTCACATGGCCGGCTTCCCAGCCAAGATGGACGAGATAATGGCTATCGCGCAGAAACATAACCTGAAAGTCATCGAAGACGCTTGCCACGGCCCGCTTTCGGAGTACAAAGGCAAGAAACTCGGCACCATTGGCGATGTGGCGGCTTTCAGCTTCTTCTCGAACAAAAATATCAGCACCGGCGAGGGCGGGATGCTCATCACCAACAACGAGGAATTTGCCAAGAAAGCACGGCTATTGCGCTCACACGGGATGACGACGATGTCGTATCAGAGAGCGGGCGGACATGCCACCACTTACGATATCGTGGAGCTCGGCTACAACTACCGTTTGGACGACATCCGCGCATCGATAGCCATCGAGCAGATGAAGAAGCTGCCTGGTGACCTGGAGAGACGTATCGCGGTGCGTAGGAGGTACTTGGAGAAGCTTGCCGATGTAAAAGGCGTGGTGGTCCCGTTTGCGGATTGTACAGAATTCGTAAGCAACTACATCATGCCGGTGGTTCTGACAAACTCCACAAAAGAGAAACGCGACGCTGTGCGCGACAAGATTCATGAGGGCGGAGTGCAGACCAGCGTGCATTATCCTGCCATCCATAGGTTCTCAATCTACAAGGATTACAAGGCTGAACTGCCTGTTACTGAATATGTTACAGACAATGAGATAACACTTCCTATGTATGCCTCATTGACTGACGATGACGTCGATTTTATTGTTGAAACCCTAAACAAAGCGCTCAATGGATAACATCATAATGGTCGGCGGATTCCACGAGATGGTCGAGCTTTGCGAAGACTGCGGCCTGAATATCGTGGGCATAATCGACAACACATTGAAAGGCTCGTACGAAGGCGTCGAAGTGATTGGCACTGACGACGACAGGCACGAGATCTTCAAGAGATACGGCGACGTGCCAGTGGTGCTGACTCCCGACAAACCCGCCATCCGCGAGAAGCTGTATCATCTCTACAAAGACGCCGGCTTCAGCTTTAAGACTGTCATTAGCCCGACGGCAAGAATCTCGAGGACGGCAACCATTGGCGTGGGCACCATAGTGCAAGACGGCGTCAATGTTTCGTCACACACCAAAATCGGTGATTTTGTGAAGCTTAACACCATGTCGAACGTGATGCACGACTGCAACGTGGGTAACTTCACCACCATCGCGCCAAATGTGTGCGTGCTCGGAAGAATCAGCATTGGAGAGAAATGTTACATCGGAGCCAACGCCACGATTCTGCCGGATGTGAAGATCGTTGGAAACACCACGGTGGGAGCGGGAGCCACAGTGCTGAAAACCATTGAGGAAGAAGGCGTTTACATAGGGACACCAACACGACTTTTGAAGAAAAACGATATATGAAAGACGTTTTATCAAAAATATCAAACAGAATCATTGGCGTTGACGAGACTATCATCAATGCCATGAAAAAGATGGACAAAGAAGGCGTGAAGTTGCTTTTCGTCTTTGAAAACGACAAGTTTCTGGGCCTTCTCACCATCGGCGACATACAGCGTGCCATCATCAGAAACGTGGACATGAACGCGACCGTTTCACGGATCTTGGATAAAAACAAGATCTATGCGAAAACGTCTGATAGCGTTGAGGTTATAAAGAAAAACATGTACGACCTCCGCGCGGAATGTATGCCTCTGGTGGATGAAAACGGCGAACTCTTGGATGTCTATCTCTGGAATGACATGTTCGATGGCAAAAAAGAGGAAAGGCTTGACAAGATTGATGTTCCCGTGGTCATCATGGCAGGCGGATTAGGCACAAGACTGAAGCCGCTCACCAACATCATACCAAAGCCGCTCATCCCGGTTAACGAGAAGACAATACTTGAGACAATCATCGACCAGTTTGAGAAGATAGGATGCTCAAAGTATTATCTGTCAGTGAATTACAAGAGCGAGATAATTGAATATTATTTGGCAAATCTTGATAAAAAACATAACATCACATTCCTAAAGGAGGACAAACCGCTTGGCACTATAGGCAGCGTCTCGCTTCTGAAAGGCAAGATCGACAAGCCGTTTTTCGTGTCGAACTGCGATATCATTGTAGACCAGGATTACCGCGATGTGTATGATTATCATAGAAATAACAAAAACGACATCACCATTGTGACGGCTATCAAGTCGTTCCACATCCCTTACGGAGTTATCGAGACGGGCGAGAATGGCCTTATGAAAGGCATTTCGGAGAAGCCGGATATGAGTTATATGATAAACACCGGTGTGTATATCCTTGAGCCTCAGTTGATTAACGAGATTCCTGAAAACACATTCTATCATATCACCGATTTGATTGAGAAAGTGAGGAAAAACGGCGGTCGCGTGGGCTGCTTCCCGGTGAGCGAGAAGTCGTGGACCGACATCGGCGACTGGAACGAATATCTTAAAATCATCAAAATATGAGAATACTTTTGGTTGGTGACGCGAACTCTATTTTTTTCGTCCATTATGCCAATGCATTGAAAAAGGCGATGGACGTGGAGATACACGTGTATTCGCCATTCCCGAACAAAGGTGATTATGAGAGTTATCCTTACGATTATGTCTATTTTGATGATTATCTGCTGAAAAAATACAGCGACATCAGATATGTGTCGTGGTTTTACGAGCCTTATGTTGAGAGGGCGCATTTTGGCAGGTTTTTAAAGAAAAACGGCATAAAATACGATATCATACATTTTCATTGGATTCTGCCGGCTTGGGTGGTGTGCCCGAAAATGTATCGCCGATATGCCGAAAAGATTTGCATCACGTTGTGGGGCGGCGAGTTGGAGCAACTGCAGCTGCTGAGATCGCATCGTCATTATCTTTCAAAACTTGGGAAGTTGATGAAGCTGTCTGATGCGAACATTGGAACCATGGCAAACCAAGGCTTTTTCGACCAGTTCCCGTTTGCTAAAACGATTTCAAGATACGGAATCTACGGCTCATCGATAATCGAAAAGCTTTCGCAGATGAGCGAGACGAAAGAGGATTGCAAGAAGCAGATGGGGATACCGACCGACAAAATCACTGTGGTGCTCGGCTATAGCGGCAAGATGTTGCACAATCACGATAAGATTTTGAACGAAATAGTGAGACGTGAGGGTTTCAAAGACGTGGTTGACAGACTGCATTTCATATTCCCGATGTCGAGAAATTTCGGAGCTTCGTATTGCCATGATTTGGAGGCTGTTTTAAAGCAAAACGGCTGCAGCTATTCGATGATAAAAGGATATATGTCGGACGATGCCGTGGCTTGTCTGCGTAAGGCAACCGACATAATGTTCCAGATGTCGGACTTCGATGGCTTGTCGAATTCGATAAAAGAATGTCTTTGCGCGAATTCAGTGCTTATCTCGGGCGACTGGTTCCCGACGTATCATGTGCTGAAAGATGCCGGATTCAAGTATCTTGAAGTGTCAGACATTGAAAAAGCAGTCGATGTGTTATATAAAGTCATTGATAATCAAGAAGATTATTTTGATTTGGTTAAAGATAACAAAAGACTTGCCACCCAACAGTATTCATGGACTGAATGCATAAAAGATTGGGTTAAAGTTTATAAAGAATTAAGTCCGGAGAGCTGATATGAGGAAGTTTTTGTCACAGTTTGTTATTTACGGATGCGCCTCAATGCTGTCGAAGATCGCGGCGATATTCCTGATGCCGCTTTACACCAGCATACTGACGACTGGCGAATACGGCGCGATGGCTATGCTCGCGTCGTGCAGCGGTGTCCTCGGAATTGTCGCCAACTTCAATATCCATACAGGAATTGCACGCGATTACTACGAAGAAGGCGTTGACCGTAAAAAACTAATCTCGACAGGCTTCTTCTCCATAGTGCTATGCTCGCTGATGATGTTCCTCGTGATGTTCATGACACGTCGTACATGGACAGGAATGCTCGGACTTCAGTCGTTTGAGAGGGCTTTCGTGATAATGCTCGCCAACATCCCGGCATTCTCGCTGCAGTCGTATTTCTCAATCCTGACACGTTTTAAAAACAAGCCAATCCTCTTTGTGATAGGCACGGTGACTGCGCTCATACTGCAAATAAGCTTGTCGATTTATCTCGTTTTGGTGAGAGATGCCGGCATTGAAGGTATCTTGTTTGCTGAGTGTCTCGCTAATATTTACAGCGCGGTGTTTTTCTTTATCGTAAACCGCGAGTTTATCGGTTTCACCTTCGACAACGTGCTGATAAAGAGAGCGTTAGCGTTTGCGATGCCGACACTCCCTGCCACTTTGGCTTGGTGGATCGACGCCTCGCTCGGACAGATGCTGGTCGGAAAATATGTCTCTTACGACGTCCTCGGAGTATACTCGATATCATTGTCGATAACATCGGTCTTCTCGTTGATAACCATAGCTTTCAACAACGTCTGGGGGCCATATCTATACGAAAATTACAAGAAAGACGGCTTCGCAGCTGAGGTGAAGATGCTTTATGGGCTGTTCTTCGCGTTCCTCATGGTGGTTTCGATAAATCTCTCGCTGCTTTCGCACGAAATAGTGCTGATTTTGGCACAGCCGACATACCTCGACGCAGTGAAATACATCACCTTGCTTTGCCTGCCGCTAAGTCTTTACATGTTGCTGCCTTTTGTGACTTCGGGAATCCAAATCTCCAGAAAAACCAAGTACTTGAGCTATGCCAACTGCGCCGGAAGCTTGGTGAATCTGATAATTCTTGTGACATTGCTGCCACGTTTCGGTGTCATAGTGGCTCCGTTGAGCCTCACGGTGTCGCGATTGGTCAACTATTTCATATCGAAATATTATTCCGACAAGGTAATGAAACTGCGGTTTAACGACAGCTGGATATTGCTGTTTGCCGTTATCATCGCGGTTTGCTATTTGATAAATATAACTGACGTGTCACGTTATATCGTCTGGGTTGCATTGTTCGTAATCGATGCCACGATAGCAGTTTATTTCATCAAACAAATAAAGTCTAAAAATCTTGTGAAATTATTGCGCAAAGAATGAAGTTGTCGATAGTCATACCGGTCTATAACACCGAGAAATATCTCGAGAAATGCCTCGCTTCTTGTGTCAATCGGGAGGTGGAAAAGGCTGATTATGAGATAGTTGTGGTTGACGATGGGACCAAAGACAACGCCATGGCGATAGCATTGCGTTATCAGGAAAACTATCCGAACATCAAGATTTTCTCACAAGAAAACGCTGGTCTGAGCGCGGCACGAAACATGGGATTGTCGCATTGCTCCGGCGATTACGTATGGTTTGTCGACTCTGACGATTATATTGAAGAAGGTTCTTTGCCGTTGATATTCAATAAGATAGGGGACAATCCTGATGTTATCTGCATACAGGCGAAGCGCAGCGATGAAGATGCAGTCCGCAACAGTTTTTCCGGCAATGTGAAAAACGGCTTTGATGTGCTTCTGCATAGCTTCGACGGCTGGGACCGTTGCGTGCCGTATTTTATTTTCAACAGGCAATTTATTGATAATCATCAACTTAGGTTTTATGTCGGGATATTTCACGAAGATGATGAGTTTACTCCGCGTGCCTTGGTGTTTGCCGAAAAGGTCAGTGTGATTGACCGCCCGTTGTATTATTATTGGGTGAAAACCGAGAATACCATAACAAAAACGGTCAATCCGAAGAAGTCGTACGATAACATTATCGTCGCCGAGAGTTTGAGTGATTTCAAAGAGAAAAATGCGATGCCTGACAATGTAAAACAGGTGTTTGAAAATCATATCTCATTGATAATCAATAATACTCTTGACAATATAAATCAGTCTGATAAACAAACAATTCGAGAGTTTAACAGGTTTTTAAGGACGAAAAAATATCTTTTCCGTTCGTTGCTGAGGTCGGATAAGCTGAAATACAGGCTTGAATATGTGCTGTTTTCGGTTTTTTGCAACTATGTAGGCGTTTATAATTTCATTCAGAATTTTAACAGGAGATAATATGTATAACATTCCGATATTATTGGTGTTTTTTAACCGCGAGGACGTGGTTTTGCAGACGTTTTCGAAGATTCGTGAGGCTCAGCCGTCGAAGCTGTATCTGGCTTGTGACGGTGCTCGTGCTGACCGCGAAGGCGAGAAGGAAGTCGTTGATAATCTGAGAGATAAGGTGCTGAAGCTTGTCGATTGGGACTGCGAGGTGAAGACACGTTTCTTGGATGAAAACGTAGGCTGCTCGCTTGGTGTGAGCACTGCCATCGACTGGCTGTTCAAGAACGAGGAGGTGGGTATCATTCTGGAAGACGACTGCATGCCTCAGAAGTCGTTTTTCCCGTTTATGGCGGAAATGCTTGAAAGATATAAGGATGACGACCGCATCGGGATGGTCGACGGAGCCAATTACATCAAGAAATATCAGATAAAAGACAGTTATTGCTTCTCGAAATATAAGTCGACAAACGGCTGGGGAACCTGGCGCAGAGCCTGGAAAAACATGGATTTGAACATGACATGGCGCGGCTCGCATTATGAGGACTCCATAATCAAAAACATCGGCTATTGCGCTTGGGACGTGCATTATTGGAAGTATCGTCTGAAAGCCGTCGACGCCAACCATGTCAGCGCCTGGGATTGGCAGTGGTATCTGACACTCTCGGCTCAGAACCAGCTCTCGATATTCCCGAAGGTGAGCCTGATCTCGAACATCGGCTTCGGTGAAGGCGCCACGCACACCTCGTTCAGCACCGATGCCAAGGATTACCTGGCTTCACAAGAACTCGAGTTCCCGCTGCAGCACCCGAAATACGTGCTCCCGGACTACGGCTTCGACAAATGTTTTTACAAGAACAACAACACTTTATACAATCGAATCAATCAACTGATTCCGTTTGGTTTGAAAAGAAAGATTAAAAAACTTATAACTAAGTGATATGCAAGCGATTATCTTAGCAGCCGGCATGGGGCGCCGCCTCGGAGAGCTCACCAAAAACAACACCAAATGTATGGTGGAAGTCAACGGTGTGAAGCTCATCGACCGCGTGTTGACCTACCTCTCGCATTTCGAACTGAAACGCATAGTGATAGTGGTGGGCTATCAAGCTGAAAACCTCGTCAACTATGTTGAAAATCAATATGGTAGCTTGAATATCGAGTTTGTTGAGAACCCGATTTACGACAAGACGAACAACATCTATTCGCTTGCGTTGGCAAAGGATAAATTCAAGGAAGACGACACTCTTCTGCTTGAATCCGACCTGATTTATGAGGAGTCGATGCTGCGCTTACTCGTTGATAATCAACAACCTGACCTTGCGCTCGTGGCGAAATACGAGAAATGGATGGACGGCACCATGGTGACCATCGACGACGACTGTAACATATTGAATTTCATATCGAAAAAGGAGTTTAAGCAGACGGAAGTCGACAAATATTACAAAACTGTCAATATCTATAAGTTCAGCAAGAGCTACATCAACAATCAGTATCTGCCGTTGCTTGAGGCGTATTGCCAGATGAAGGGCAACAACGAGTACTACGAGGAGGTTCTGCGAGTGCTCACGATGATCGACAAGTCGAGTTTGAAGGCGTTGCCTATTGGCGACGAAAAATGGTACGAAATCGATGATATTCAAGACCTTGACATCGCTGAGACAATCTTCGCTGAGGGTGATTTGAAGCTTAAAAAATACATGAAACGCTACGGAGGTTACTGGCGTTTCCCGAAGCTCCTCGACTTCTGCTACCTCGTGAATCCGTATTTCCCGACGCCTAAGATGAAAGACGAGCTTCGCGCCAACTTCGACGTGCTGCTTCAGGAGTATCCTTCGGGCATGTTCGTGAACTCGCTTTTGGCGGGTAAGTACTTCAATATCAGACAAGAATACGTATGCGTGGGCAATGGCGCCGCCGAGCTCATCAAGAGCGCGATGGAGAACTTCGCCGACAAGAAAATCGGTGTAGTGTACCCGACTTTCGAGGAATATCCTAACAGGATGCCTGGCGATAACATAGTGAAATATACCCCGCAAAATGCTGATTTTGCTTATACTTCCGAGGATCTGAAGGCGTTTTTCGGTGATAAAGGTGTGAATGTGCTGCTTTTGGTCAATCCTGACAATCCTTCAGGCAATTACATTCCGAAAAATGACGTTCTGAATCTTGTGAAATGGGCCGCTGAGCATAAAATTTGCATGATTGTCGATGAAAGCTTCGTTGATTTTACCGATAATCATAAAGATAACTCATTGTTGCACAATGATATACTCGAGTCAAATCCTAACCTGATGGTGATGAAGTCGATTAGCAAGTCGTATGGCGTGCCGGGCTTGAGATTGGGCGTTTTTGCCACTTCCGACAAGGAAATCATCGCGAAGATGAAGAAAGACGTGGCGATTTGGAACATCAACTCGTTTGCGGAATATTACATGCAGATTTTTGCAAAATACGAGAAAGACTATCAGGAGGCTTGCGACAAGTTTATCGAAGAAAGAAGATTGTTTATCAATGAGTTACGACAAATTCCGTTCTTGAGGGTGATTGATTCGCAGGCAAATTATTTCCTTTGCGAGGTTAAAAACAGGTACACTTCGACTGAACTGACTCGCATTTTGCTTGAAAAAGCTGATATTTTGATAAAAGACTGCTCGACGAAATCGGCTTTCAACGGACGAAACTTCATCCGCATCGCGATTCGTGACCGTAAAGACAACAGCAAACTCGTTGAAACATTAAAGAAATTATAGTCATGCCGAAGATTAAGACACCGAAAGGCACATATAAATACAAACTCGTTCCGATATATCCGGGCTGGAAGCTCATCGACAAGGAGAAGGCGTTCGAAAACCTCTGTCTTTTCAAGGAAATCGCCGACAGAAACGGTTTCAATTTCTTCCTTGCCTACGGCACTTTGCTCGGTGCCGCACGTGAGAAAGACTTCATCACCCACGACGAAGACATCGATTTGGGCGCTGATTTTAAAGATGTTAACCTCTTTTTGTCGATGCTTTTCGAGTTTCGTGAAAACGGCTTCGAGGTGGCACGTTGGGATGACCGCGGACTGATTTCAGTGATTAGAAACAACGAGTATATCGACATCTATTTCTTTACCGATTATAATGACAAGCTTTTGATAAACTGCGGCGAGCCTCTGCCAAGGAAATTCTTTGATAATCAGGCAAATATGGAGTTTAAAGGTGTGGAGTTCAGCGCTCCCGCCGACATCGATGGCGTGTTGGAATACTGGTATGGCAAAGACTGGCGTACACCTGCGCAATGGCTTGACTATCAAGCACCTAAATGGAGAATATGGGTGTTTAAAGTCATGCAGTGGGTGAAGCTTTTCATACCTAAGTGCTTGATTAAGAGTTTATTTAAAAAGAAAGAACAGGAAATGTTCAACAAATACCTCAAAAGAGGCGTCCTTGACGAATATTTAGATTAAAAACGATGAAAATCTCTTTGATTACAGCGACATATAACAGCGCGGAGACCGTGCGCGACACCTTGCAAAGCGTTCTGAATCAGACGTTTAAGGATATCGACTATATCATTATTGACGGCAACTCGAAGGATAACACGATGGATATCGTGAAGGAGTTCGAGCCTAAGTTTGAAGGCCGTCTGCGTTGGGTTTCCGAAAAGGACAAAGGCATCTACGACGCCATGAACAAAGGCGTGAGGATGGCTCAAGGTGACATTGTCGGAATTCTGAACAGCGACGACTTCTTTGCATCCAACGACGTGCTTGAAAAAGTGAATGCTGCTTTCACCGAAAACCCAGCAATTGATGGCGTTTACGCTGATGTACGCTATGTCGACTGGAACGATACCGGCAAGACCGTGCGTATGTTTTCCGGCAAGGATTTCACGCGCGAGAAGCTCTGCTGGGGCAAGATGCCGCCTCATCCTTCGTTTTACGTGAAACGCGAATGCTACGACAAATTCGGCCTTTACAGCCTCGACTACCCAATCTGCGCCGACTACGACATGTTTGTGAAGATGATTTGGATTGGAAACATTAACACATTGTATATCAACGATGTATTTGTGAATATGCGTAGTGGCGGCACCTCGTCAAACGGAATAAAAGTACACAGAAAAATCATGCGCGAGAGAATGCGTTGTGTGCGCGAACATGAAATGCCAAGCAATTTCTTCAAGCAGACATCGCGTTATTTCGAGAAAATATTCAGCCTTTTAAGAAAATAAAGCTATGAAACACATGAAGTTATATAAAAACTGGTATCGCTTTTTTGCCAATTCCATTCTGGTTTTGATGGCTCTGCTGTGTTACATTTATGTGTGGTTCAACTACGTGAATGTGATGCTCGACAAGACCTACATCATGAAAGGTAACTTCCTCGTGATAGGTGTCTATGCCCTCATAATCACTTATTTTATCAGCTTTTTCGGTGGTTTCAAGATTGGCGTGAACAAGAAATCCAACGTCATCATCTCGCAAATCATCGGGCTTTTGATTTCAAACGGCATCTATTTCATCGTAACGGTCATGATGGCCGGTTACATGAGCTACATCCCGAAATTCCTGTGCTACTACGGATGCACTTTCGTGGTGCAGGCAGTGCTGGTGACCATCATCTCCTACCTTTTCATGACCTTGTACTATAAGGTCTTCCCGCCTTATAAAGTATTGAATATCAAAGGAAATCATGAGAATAACCTGGCATTTAAGTTCGCTTCAAGAAATGACAAATACAATGTCGCAGGTGAGATAAGTTTTGATGCTGACATCGCTGAAATCGACAAGATGGTCGACGATTACGATGCCATTTTGATTAACGATGTGCCGAGTGTGAAGCGCAACCGTATCCTGAAGATATGTTTTGCAAAAGGGAAGAGGGTTTACATCACTCCGAAGATCTCGGATATCATCATCAGAAGAGCCGACACTCTCGCTGTCTTCGACACTCCGTTGCTTTTGGCAAACAACAGCACGCTCAATATAACTGAAAGAGTCATCAAACGCGCTTTCGACATCTTTTTATCGGCTTTCGGTCTGATAATTCTTTCTCCTTTGATGATATTGATTTCGCTGGCGATTTTCCTTTACGACAGGGGTCCTGTTTTCTACCGTCAGACGAGATATACAAAGAACGGAAAGACCTTTAGAATCTTGAAGTTCAGAAGTATGATACCTAATGCCGAGAAGGACGGTGTGGCGCGCTTGGCGGCTGAGAAAGACGATAGAATCACGCCTGTTGGAAAGTTTATCCGTGCCACGCGTCTTGACGAGCTCCCGCAGTTTTTCAATATCTTGAGCGGTGACATGAGCTTCGTCGGCCCGCGTCCGGAACGCCCAGAAATTGCTGACGAATACGAAAAAGAGCTACCTGAGTTCGCTTTCCGCCTCAGGGTGAAGGCAGGTCTGACTGGCTACGCGCAGATCTTCGGAAAATACAACACCACATCTTACGATAAGCTCAAACTCGACATGATTTACGTCGAAAACTGCTCGCTTTTGATGGATTTGAAGCTTTTGTTATTGACGTTGAAGGTCATTTTCATGAAAGAAAGCACCGAAGGCTTGGAGGAAGGACAGATAACCGCAACGAATAAGAAATGTTAATAAAATATCTTTTTGACCGAGTTTTTTCCTTTATCGGATTGATAATAATATCACCGTTTTTGCTGGTGGTTTATATCCTTCACAAGATCAGGATGCCAAAAGGGGATTTCCTGTATCGGCAGGTGAGGGTAGGCAAAGATGGCAGGCTTTTCAAGATTTTTAAGATACGGACGTTGAGGGATAACTCCGAAGCTTTCGGCTCTGTCACCGTCGCTGATGACGAGCGAATACTGCCTTTCGGAAGATGGCTTCGCGAGAGCAAAGTCGACACGTTTTTGGAGCTTATTAATATATTAATAGGTGACATGAGCTTCGTGGGTCCGCGTCCTGACGTGCCTGGCTATGCCGACAAACTCGAAGGCGACGACAGAATCATCCTCAAAATGCGTCCCGGATTGACGGGCCCCGCTTCAATAAAATACCGCCACGAAGACCAAATCTTAGCTCAACAAGCCGACCCGCAGAAGTATAATGACGAGGTCATTTGGCCTGATAAGGTGAAAATAAACAAAGAATATTACGAAAACTGGTCGCTCTGGAGCGATGTTAAGATATTGTGGAAGACAATATTCGGCTAAATCAGCATTGATACTCAATAAGATATAAAATTTTTGAAAAATATTTTAAAAAATTGTTGCACGTATCAAAAAACATCGTACTTTTGCAACCGCAAACGGAGAAAAAACCGTTATAGCCTCCTTAGCTCAGTTGGTTAGAGCATCTGACTGTTAATCAGGGGGTCTCAGGTTCAAGTCCTGAAGGGGGCGCAGAGAGATTACAAAGTGTAATTTTTTATGTTTCATG
>Ga0129306_1001637_pt1 | contig 24032 bp, 20 predicted proteins | sample P827metagenome_FD_94438 | JGI IMG/M metagenome (GOLD analysis project Ga0129306, IMG submission 94438) | Capybara group fecal microbial communities from Wisconsin, USA - P827 metagenome | ecosystem: Host-associated > Mammals > Digestive system > Large intestine > Fecal | place: USA: Wisconsin... | reverse complement strand
TCGATCTTCGGCCAGTCGCATTCGGCCGGCATCGGCGCGGTGGTCGAGGGGCTGCCGGCGGGATCCCCCGTCGATATGGACCGTCTTGCGGCGTTTCTGGCGCGCCGCGCGCCGGGAAAAAGCCCGCTTTCGACGCCGCGAAAGGAGGCCGACGCGCCGGAGTTTCTGTCGGGCGTCGCGAACGGGCGGCTGTGCGGCGCGCCGCTGGCGTTTGTGATCCGCAACACGAACGTGAGGCCGGGCGATTATACCGAATTTATCGACACGCCGCGGCCCGGACATGCCGACTACACTGCTGCGGTCAAGTACGGAGGTTTTCAGGACGCCTCCGGCGGCGGACATTTCTCCGGACGGCTCACCGCGCCGCTGACGGCCGCCGGCGGCATCTGTATGCAGATCCTGGAGTCGCTGGGCATTTTTATCGGCGCGCATATCGTTCAGGCGGGGAACGTCCGCGGGCGCGGCTTCGATCCCGTGAACGTGAGCAAGTCCGATCTCGACGCGCGCATTTTTTCGCCTCTGACTGTGCTCGATGCGGCGACCGGGGAACGAATGGCAGCCGAGATCGAAGCGGCACGGTCCGAAAGCGATTCCGTCGGCGGCGTGGTGGAGTGCGCCGCTGTCGGCCTGCCGGCAGGCGTCGGCGAACCGATGTTTGACGGGCTGGAAAGCGCCATTGCCCAGATCGTCTTCGGCATTCCCGCCGTCAAGGGCGTGGAGTTCGGCGCGGGATTCGAAGCGGCCGCCATGCGCGGTTCTCAGCACAACGACCGCTTCGTGAACAACGGCGGGCATGTGCGCACCGTCACAAACAACCACGGCGGCAGCCTGGGCGGCATCGCCAGCGGCATGCCCCTGATCTTCCGCGCCGCGTTCAAGCCCACGCCGTCGATCGCCCGCCCGCAGCGCACGCTGAACACCAAGACCATGACCGAGGTCGAGCTGACCATCAAGGGCCGTCACGACCCATGCATCGTGCCGCGTGCCGTGCCCGTCGTCGAAGCCGCCTGTGCGCTTGCCCTCTGCGATGCGCTGCTGCCCGGCGATCACGAACCGTTGAACTCTTAAGGAAACACTGATCAAATGAGCTCGACGACCTGTCGAGGGATCTCGTCGTCTGACAAGGAGAAGCGAAGAGGCATAGCGGTGCTATGTGGATGAGCTTCGACGCAGTCAGGTGGCGAAAGGACCGACAGGGCGTGAGCGAATGAATCAGCGTTTCCCAAGCACGAAGACACAAAGGATTTCAAAATAAATCATTCGTTATGCTTCAGAAGCGTGAATGGTTTTCATATCATGGCTGCTCTGAAATGTTTTTTATACATTTTTCTTTGCGCCTTTGGGCCTTTGTGCTGGGGTTTTGAAAATGAATTTGTTCTCTTAAGGAGGAGCCTGTACACATGGACATGAAAGATTTCCGCGCTCAGATCGACGAGATCGACAGCGGACTCATCGACCTCATCACCCGCCGCTTCGCCGTCGTGCGCGATATCGCCGCCTACAAGGCCAAGAACAACATCCCCATCTACGACCCCGCGCGCGAGCGTCAGAAGCTGAACGACCTGGCCACTTCCGTGGGCGAGGAGCTTTCGCCGGCAATGGACGCGCTGTTTTCGCTGATCTTCGACCTGAGCCGCTCCGAGCAAAACAGGATCATCTCCGGCCCGTCGCCGGTCAAGTCGGCCATCCAGCTGGCCATGGCCAACACGCCGGCACAGTTCCCGCTGCGGCCGCTGGTCGCCTGCCAGGGCGTGGAGGGCGCGTATTCGCAGATGGCCTGCGAGCGCATCTTCCCCTCCGGCAGCATCATGTACTTTCAGTATTTCGAGAACGTTTTTTCCGCCGTCGAGCAGGGGCTGTGCCGCTACGGCGTTTTGCCGATCGAAAACAGCACGGCCGGCTCGGTCAACCGCATCTATGACTTGATGATGGAGCACAGCTGCTACATCGTGCGCAGCTGCCGCGTCAAGGTGGATCACTGCCTGCTCGCGCTCCCCGGCGCTGCGGTCGGCGACATCAAAGAAGTGGTCTCGCACGAACAGGCGCTGGCGCAATGCCAGCGTTTCCTCAAAGGGCTGGGCGTCAAGGCCGTTCCCGTCAAGAACACCGCCGTCGCCGCCCAGATGGTGCGCGAGAGCGGACGGACCGACCTGGCGGCGCTGTCGTCGCGCAGCTGCGCCGAACTGTATGGTCTGAACTGCCTGAAAGCGTCGGTGCAGGATGCGGGCAGCAACTTCACGCGCTTCATCTGCATCGGCAAGGAACTGGAGATCTACCCCGGCGCCGACCGCACCAGCCTGATGATGACCATCCCGCACCGCCGCGGCGCGCTTTCGCACGTGCTGTCCCGCTTCAAGGCGCTCGACATCAACCTCAACAAGCTGGAAAGCCGCCCGCTCGCCAACAGCGATTTTGAGTTCATGTTCTATTTCGATATCGACTGCTCCGTGTACAACGACGCGTTTTTGCGCGTGTTCGACGACCTGCAGGGCGCCGTCTCGTCGCTGAAATACCTGGGCAGCTATTCCGAGGTGGTGTAAATGCGCCGTTTCGGCCTGATCGGCCGCGCGCTGTCGCACAGCTTTTCGCCCGCCATCCACGCAGAGCTGGGTGATTACGAATACAAGCTCTACCCGATGGAACCCGGTGAGCTGGAGAGTTTTTTGCGAACCACGGACTGCGACGGCTTCAACGTGACCATCCCCTACAAGGTCGATGCCATGCGGCTGTGCACGCGTCTTTCCGAGCGGGCACGCGCTATCGGCTGCGTCAATACGCTGACGCGCACGGCAGACGGCGGATGGCGCGGCGATAACACCGACTGGGACGGCTTTCTGGCGCTGCTCGGCGACGACGCAGGGGCCCTGCGCGGACGCCCGGCCGTGGTGCTTGGCTCCGGCGGCGCGTCGCGCACGGTCTGTGCGGCGCTGGCTGATCGCGGCATCCCGTTCACCGTCATTTCGCGCTCCGGCCCCGATAATTACGAGAACCTGAGCCGTCATGCCGACGCCGAGCTGCTCGTCAACACGACGCCCGTGGGCATGTACCCGCATAACGGCGCTTCGCCCGTCGATCTGCGCGTTTTTCCGCGGCTGCATCTGGTGCTCGATCTGATCTACAACCCGGCGCGGACGGCATTGCTGCTGCAGGCAGACGAGCTGGGCATAGCCGCGCGCGGCGGGCTGCTGATGCTGGCCGCTCAGGGCGTGCGTGCCGGCGAGCTGTTTTTGGGGCGCTCTCTGCCGGCTGGGCTGGCTGCGCAGATCGCCGCAAAGATCGAACGGTCCACGAAAAATATCGCGCTCATCGGCCTGCCCGGCTGCGGCAAATCGACGACGGCCCGCGCCCTTGCCGGCCTGACAGGGCGTCGGGTGTACGACATCGACGCGATGATCGAGGCACGCGAACGGCTGCCCATCCCGCGCCTCTTTGCCGAACGCGGCGAAGAAGCGTTCCGGGAGATCGAGACCGAAGCCCTGGCCGAAGCCGGCCGGGAAAGCGGCGCGATCATCGCCACAGGCGGCGGCATCGTCACGCGCGCGCGCAATCTGCCGCTTTTACGGCAAAACAGCACGATCGTGTATCTGGAGCGCGACGGCGACCTGCCCGTGCAAGGACGGCCGCTGTCGCAGGGACGCGGACTGGCCGCGCTCAAGGCCGAGCGCCTGCCGCTGTACAGTGCCTGGGCCGATATCACCGCGTCCGGCGCTTCTGCCGCGGACGCCGCGCAAAAGATCAAGGAGGCGCTGCACCTGTGAAACTGCTTGTCATCAACGGACCGAACATGAACATGCTGGGCGTGCGCGAGCCGCATATCTATGGGCACGAGACGCTCGCCGATCTGGAGGAGATGATCCGCGCCCACTGCGCTGAGCGGGGCGCCGAATGTGAATTCTTCCAGAGCAACCACGAAGGCGCCATCGTCGACCGCATCCAGCAGGCGTATGGAAACATCGACGGCATCGTCATCAACCCCGCCGCCTACACGCACACCAGCGTCGCCATCCCCGACGCGCTGCGGGCTGTCGGCATCCCAGCCGTGGAGGTGCACGTCAGCGACATCGCCTCGCGCGAGTCATACCGCCACATCAGCTACACCAAGGAAGCCTGCGTAGCGCAGATCGCCGGCCGGGGGCTGCGCGGCTACCTCGACGCCGCCGACCTTCTGATCGCCAAAAGCAAATGAGCGTGCTGCGTCGCAGCAGCGGCTGTCCGCACACGCCCGCCGGACGCAGCGGCATCAATTTATGATTTTACGCACAAAAGCTAATATAGACCGCACCGACAAGCGCCCTTCGGCGCGGTTGAACGTTGACAGTTCCTGCCCCTGGCCTCGCAGATTTGGCGCAAAGCGGCGGCTCGAAGCCCTCCGGCTCGCACAAAACTCCCCGGACACGAAAACGATGTCCGGGGAGTTTTGTGTATTCGAGAACGTTTTGCGGCCGCTATTCGTCGGCGTCCTTGCCGGAATCTTCGTCGCGCAGCTTGCGGCGCAGCACCTTGCCCAGGGCGTTGCGCGGGAAGTCGGTGACGGTCTTGATAGAGCGGGGCACCTTGTAATGGGGCAGGCGTTCGCGGCACCAGTCGACCAGCTCGGACGACGTGGTGGTGACGCCCTCTTTGAGGATGACGAACGCGCGTACCATCTGGCCGGTGACGGTGCGCGCCACGCCGACGGCGGCCGACTCCTTCACCTTGGGGTTGGCGTTGAGTACGGCTTCCACTTCCTGCGGATAGACGTTGAAGCCGCCGACGATGATCAGGTCGCTGACGCGCTCTTCGACGAAAATGTTGCGGTTCTCGTCGATTCTAACCATGTCGCCTGTGTTGAACCAGCCGTCCTTGAACTTTTCGGCGGTGATGTCGGGAGCGCGGAAATACTCGGAAGCCACGTTGGGCCCTTTGATCCAGAGCACGCCCTCGTCGCCCGTGGCGGGGGAGCCGTCAAGGTCGCAGAGCTTGTACTCCATGTCGCACAGCAGCGGTCCGACAGAACCTTCCGGCGAGCCGTAATAGGCTTGTGCCGAAACGATTGGCGAGCACTCCGTCAGGCCGTAGCCCTCGATGATCTGCAGGCCGAGCAGCTTTTCCACGCGCTCGCGCAGCGGCTTGGTGAGACGGTCGCCGCCGCAGATCACGTAGCGGGCGGTGCGGGGCTTCCACCCGGTCTTGGCGGCCACGCCGCAGAGGAAGTGCAGCAGTGTGGGCACGGCGACCAGCGCGGTGACGCCCGCCTCGTCGATTGCGCGGATGGTGACGTCGACGGGCAGGAAGTTGCTGCGGATGGTCTCCGGGATGCCGGCCAGCATCGGCATAAAACCGGCCAGGCAGCAGCCGAGCGTGTGGAAGTTGGGCAGCACGTTGAGCAGATTGTGCTTCTCGATGTCGGGCAGCACCTGCTTGAGCGCCTGAAGCATGTCGGTGATGATGTTCATGTGCGTGATCGGCACGCCCTTGGGAGTGCCCGTTGTGCCGGAGGTGTAGAAGATCATCGCCATATCCTCATCGGTCTTGAACGACGGCGCGGCCTTGAACTCCGGCAGCGAGCCGGTGTTTTCAAGGAAAACGAGCGGCATCGGCAGCGCCGGGAACGCGGCGGCATGGGACTTCATGGCCGGCGTGGCGACGATCACAGCGGGCATGGTGTGGCTCACCTGAGCAACGATCGCCTGCGGGCCGGCCAGCGCGTTGAGCGTGGCCACAGCGCCGTGCAGCTTCCACACGGCGATGCACAGGGCCTGGAACGCCGGACTGTTGGGCATCATCGCCACGACGCGATCGCCCGCGCCGAAGCCCGCCGCCTGCAGCTGCTTTACGTTCTCTTCGGCAAGGGCCAGCACACGCTCGCCGGTCCACCATTCGCCTTCGAACCAAAGCATGTTTTTGGCGTTGGACCAGTTTTTGGTGATGATTTCATCCATTCTCATTTTTTCCATTGCAGAGATTCCCCTCTTCCTGATAAAATCAGTGCTGTTAAAATCAAACTAAAAGTCGGCCGTCGCAGCGTGTGAAAAGCGTTCAGGAATAAGAACGGCCTTGTTGCGCGGGCGCCGGGCATAACGGTAAAAATGCCGCACCTTAAGACATTCTGCTCTTTTCGGAGTAAAAAAAGCGGTTTTTCCTGAAATAATTTTTTCACACTTGACGCAAACGACACGTAATAGTGTATCATATCAGACGAAAAGTGGAATACTTTTTCCGCGATTTTTTTACAAAAATCTGGGATAATTACAAAGTCGAGAATCTTTTTTTACATTTCAGAGGAGGACTTGAAAAATGTCGGCACCGTGGGTTTATATCAGGGATCTGAAGGAGCACGTGGGCGAGACCGTCTGTGTGAAGGGCTGGATGTACAACAAGCGCAGTTCGGGCAAGATCCACTTTTTGCAGCTGCGCGACGGTTCGGGCACCGTGCAGGGCGTCATGGTCAAGGCCGAGGTGCCGGAGGAGCAGTTTGCCGCCGCCAAAGCCCTGTGGCTGGAAGCCAGCCTGGAGGTGACCGGCACCGTGCGCGCCGACGACCGCGCTCCCAGCGGCGTGGAGCTGACCGTCACCGATCTGAAGGTGCTGCAAAACCCAACCGAAGAATACCCCATCGGCAAGAAGGATCACGGCATCGACTTTTTGCTCGATCAGCGCCACCTGTGGCTTCGAAGCAGCCGCCAGAACGCGCTGATGCGCATCCGCAACGAGATCATCTGGTGCTGGCGCAAGTTCTTCCACGACCGCGGCTTCATGCTGATGGACAGCCCCATTCTCACCGGCTCCAACGGCGAGGGCAACGACGGCCTGTTCGAGCTTGACTACTTCGACCAGAAAGCCTATCTGGCGCAGACTGGCCAGCTTTATGCCGAGGCTTCGGCCATGGCCTTCGGCAAGGTGTACTGCTTCGGTCCCACGTTCCGCGCCGAAAAGTCCAAAACTCGCCGCCACCTGACGGAATTCTGGATGCTGGAGCCGGAGATGGCCTTCTACGACGGCAAGATGAACATGCAGCTTCAGGAAGACCACGTCAAGGCCACCGTGGCTCACGTGCTGGAGCACTGCGCCAGGGAACTGGCCGTGCTTGAGCGTGACACCAAGCCGCTTGAGGCCGTGCTGGCCGGGCCATTCTATCACATCGACTACCGCGACGCCGTCGTCAAGCTCAACGGACTGGGCAGCGACATCAAGTTCGGCGACGACCTCGGCGCCGACGACGAGACGGTGCTCACGCAGCAGTACGACCGCCCCATCTTTGTCGAGAACTACCCCAAAGACGCCAAGGCCTTCTACATGAAGCAGAACCCGGCCGACGGCGGCGAGACCGTGATCTGCGCCGACCTGCTGGCGCCGGAAGGCTACGGCGAGATCATCGGCGGCTCGCAGCGCGAGGAGGACTACGACAAGCTGGTCGCCCGCATGAATGAGCTGAAGATGAACCTGGCCGATTACGGCTGGTACCTCGACCTGCGCAAGTTCGGCTCTGTGCCCCACAGCGGCTACGGCATCGGCCTGGAGCGCACGATCACGTGGATCTGCGGCCTGCCTCACATCCGCGAAGTCATCCCGTTCCCCCGCACCATCTACCGCATCAAGCCGTAATGCACAACACGCCCCCGCTTTCACGCGTTAGCTGCCCGTGAAAGCGGGGGTTTGCGTATCGTGCCTCGCGCAAGCTCATCCTGTTTCTGAATAAAACTGTTAAGGAGACACTGATTAAATGAGTCCGATGAACTGTCGATGGATTTCGTCGTCTGGCAGGGAGAAATGAGGAGGCATAGCGGTGCTATGGTGACGACGCAAAGCCAGTCCTTTAGGGCGAGCTTCGCGAGCAGCTGATCGGCAAAAGGTCCGGCGGGGCGCGGGGGAATTGTTCAGCGCTTCCTTGATTTGCAAACAGCATCATACCCGTTCACACGGCCGTTTCGGAAGTGAGCGAAACAAAACGGCTTCATTATTGCACATTCCGCCGCGCAGTTCTGTTTTTCACGCGGTCTGTACTTTGACATTTTTTTGTGAAATACGGTACAATACAAACAGACACACGCACCTTTCGGAAGGAGCCTGAGCGAACATGACGCTTCAACAGCTTTCGTATTTCTGCGTGCTGGCGGAAATACTGCACTTCACCAAGGCGTCGGAGCAGCTGCACGTCACGCAGCCGAGCCTGAGCTATTCGATTGCCAAGCTGGAAAAGGACATGGGCGTGCCCCTGTTCAACAAAAACGGCAAAAAACTGAAGCTCACTGCCTATGGCGAGACCTTTTTGCCCTACGCGCGCCAGGCGCTGGAAACGATCGAGTTCGGCGCCCGCAAGGTGGAAGCGATGCGCGCTCCCGCCGCCGGCTCGATCAACCTGGGCTATGTCTACAGCGTCAGTTACGATTTTTTCCCCACGCTGATCAGTAACTTTATGAGCATCGACGGCAATCGCGAGGTCACGTTCCAGTTCACTCAGGGCATCAAGGACGATCTGCTGCAAAAGCTGGCCGCCGGTCACATCGACCTGGCCATCGCCGGCAGCTACGACGCGCCCGGCGTGCAGAAAGCCACGCTGATGACGCAGGAGCTCTTCCTCATCATGCCCAAAACCAACCCCCTGAGTGAACGAAAAAACATCTCGCTGGCCGACCTGCGCGGCGAAACGTTCATCTTTCCCAAAGCCAGCAGCGGACTGCGCGATGTGCTCGACCGCGCCTTCGCCGAAGCCGGCGTGATCCCGCATATCGCCTTTGAAGCCGAAGAGTGCAACGCCATGGCCGCTTTCGTGGCCACCGGCGCCGGCATGGCCTTTGTGCCGAAGATGCCCAGCCTGCGCGACAACGTTTCCGCCCACCACATCTCAGGGCCCGCGCTGCACCGCGACATCGCGCTCTTGTGGATGCGCAGCCGCGTCCTTTCGCCGCTTGCCGAGCGCTTCAAGAAGTTTGTGCTCGAACAGCCGTGGCGCGACGAAAAAAACGGCGGCGAATGACCGCCTCACGATCATATCGACGAAACACGGGCTTTCCTCCGCCGCGCGCGGGCGAAAGCCCGATTTTTTATGCCGCGCGCTCCCAGGCTTTTCCTGGCGGCCCGCGCGCGCTATAATAGGCGCGATCTTGCGAAAAAAAGGAGGGCGCTCATGAAGATCACCACGCTGTGCTACGTTGAACGGGGAACGCAGTATCTGATGCTGCACCGCGTCGTCAAGGAAAACGACGCCAACCGCGACAAGTGGATCGGCATCGGCGGCAAGCTCGAAAACGGCGAGAGCCCCGACGAGTGCGTGCGCCGCGAGACACGCGAGGAGACAGGCTGCGAGTTGATCGCGCCGCGCTTTCGCGGGCTGGTCACGTTCGTGAGCGACGTATGGGGAACGGAATACATGTGCCTCTACACCGCCTCCGGGCTGCGCGGCGAGCTTCGCGCCTGCGACGAGGGCGTGCTGGAGTGGGTGGACAAAGACAAACTCGAGGCGCTCGACCTGTGGGAGGGCGACAGGATCTTCTTTCGCCTGCTGAAGCAAAACGCGCCTTTTTTTTCGCTGAAACTGCGTTACGAAGGCGAACGCCTGGCCGAGTGGGCGCTGGACGGCGAGGCGCCGCACGTTCTTTAGAGCGGAGAACGCGCCGGCGCCGGACAGCTTCAGGCCATACTATACAGACGACCGCAAAGGAGCCGCTGAATGGATAAAAAATACTGCATCTTCGACATGGACGGCACGCTCGTCGACTCGATGGGCTACTGGCAGCGCATGGAACGCGATTATCTGGCCAGGCGCGGCGCACAGCCCGGCCCCCAATTGGAAGCGCTGATCGAGCGGCTGAAGCCGATGACGCTTGACGACGCGGCGCGGGCCTTTATCGCCGAGCTGGGTTTCTCCGGCACGCCGCAGCAGATCGTCGACGAGATGAACGCCGTGATGGAAGAAAACTACCGCCTGCGCGTGCCGCTGAAAGATGACGTCGCCGCCTACCTGACGGCGCTGCGCGAACGCGGGGCTCGGCTGTGCACCGCGTCGGCCACGGGCGCCGCTCTGGTCAGGATGACTTTGACGCGACTTGGCATCGCCCGGCATTTCGATTTTATGATCAGCTGCGTCGACGTGGGCGCCAGCAAAGACCGCCCCGACGTGTATCTTGCCGCGGCTGAACGCTTCGGCGCCGCGCCCGCCGAGACAGCCGTGTTCGAGGACTCTTTGCGGGCGCTGACGACCGCCAGAAACGCGGGATTTTATACCGTTGCCGTGGCCGACACCGCCAGCGCCGACGACTGGCCGGCCCTCTGCGCGCTTGCCGACGAGACGGTGTTATCGTGGGCCGAAGCCGCCGAGGCGCTGAAAAATCTGCCCAGGTAAGGCAGATACAAAACTTTGAATATCAATTTTGAACACCTGAGCCCAGCGGTGGCGAGGTTTTGTAAAAAACAAAATAACCTGTTCCCGCACACATCCGGTAACGATGTTCCACGTGGAACAATTTTTTCGCAGCAAAAAAACGGCAGTCGGCTCGAAATGATCTTTCGGGCTGACTGCCGTTTTTCCGTATTCAAATGCCGCCGCGTCCGACCTTTTCGTGCCGCGCGGTCAAGACGCTGAGGCGCCTCGGACCGTGCGCCGTCCGGGATGAAGAACGGCGCGGATGCGGCAGAACGTCCCGGGCCATCTGCCGCATCCGCAAATGTTCTACGTGGAACATGACGCGACGAACGGCCGCCCAGGCCGCAAATGCGTTTCACCTTAAAAAGTTTTCTTCGCGCGCATCGCGATTTGCGTCTTCGTCTCATACGAGTTCAGGGTTGATGCTATTATATCATGATTCATATCAAAAAGCGTGTCGCAAAGGTGGCTTTTCTTGACGCCGGGAGGTTGGTCACACGGGGGCGCCTCTGCGTGGATGCTGTGAACTGTTGTATTCGATAACAGTACAAGAGCCGGGCTAAAGCTGCGGCGCAGAAAAACGCCCCGATGGCGGAGGTGATCCGCTCGGGGCGCATAAGGCACTGTGCTTCGATCGTTATTTCTTGTTCTTGACGCGCTCTTCAAAGTTGGTGCGGAGCTCGGCGCGCTCGCTCAGGCAGTGCTCCCAGCTGACGGGCATCGAACCGGCGATGATCTGCTCGCTGGGGATGCTGTCGTAGGGGATAGCAGGCGGGTTCTTCAGCACCGAGTGCATCCAGCCCTTGACGATGTACTTCTGGCCTTCGGCGGAAAGGAACCAGTCAGTCAGCTCTTCGCAGATCTTGGCGTTCTTGTGGGCGCTCCACTCGTCTTTGATGGTCATGATCGGCGAGGGCACGCAGATGGCGCCGTCGGCGGGGTAGATGACCTCAAGCGCGCTCTTCTCTTCTTCGCGCTTCTTGAGCACCGACTCTTCAAGGATCATGACTTCTTTGCACTCGCCGGTCTCAAGCTTGGTCAGCGCGACAGAGCCGCTCTCGACCATGACCTTGTTGGCAGCCAGCTTGTCGAAGTACTCGTAGCCGTACTTGTCCTTCAGCGCCGAGACGGCAACGAGCGCCGTGCCCGATGTGAGCGGGTTGGACATGGAGATCGCGCCCTTCATCGCCGGATCGAAAGCAAAATCCTTGAACGTCTGGGGCAGCTCTTCCTTCTTGAACTTCTCGGGGTTGTAAGCCAGGATCATGATCAGGTTGCGCACGGGATACCAGTAGCCCTCGGGGTCGTACTCCAGCGCCAGGTTGGCCGCTTCCTTGCTGATATAGGGGTGCAGCAGTCCGGCCGCCTTGAGCTCAAGCGCATACGAGGGATCGGCCACCATCAGCATGTCGCAGCCCAGTTTGCCGGCATCGCGCTCAGCAACGATCTTGGCCTGCAGCGTGCCGGTGCCGCCGTAGAAGAACTCCACGTCGTAATCAGGGAACTTTTCGTGCAGCACTTCCGTCATCGCCTCGATGATGTCCTCGTACATCGACGTGTAGATCGTCACCTTGGGCTTCGCCGCGCACGCCGCGCTGCACATCAGCGTGAGGGCCAGCAGCATCGCAAAAAACTTCTTCATCTTCAATCGACCTCCTGAAAAATAGTTTCGCATGTTTGTGCGAACGTTCAAACGCGCCCAGGCTGGTGCCCGACGCGTAACAACCTATTTTCTATTCTTGACGCGCTCCTCAAAGTTGGTGCGCAGTTCCTGGCGCTCGTCAACGCAGTGCTGCCAGCTCACGGGCATGGAGTTGGCGACGATCTGAGCCGTGGGGATGGCGTCAAAAGGCGCTTCGGGCGCGTCCTTGCGCACCGAGTGCATCCACGCCTTGACGATGTGCTTCTGTCCCTCGGGCGAAAGGAACCAGTCGGTCAGCTCTTCGCAGGCCTTGACGCTGTTGTTGGCGCTCCATTCGGCCTTGACGGTCATGATCGGCGAGGGCACGCAGATGGTGCCGTCTTCAGGGTAGATCACGGTGATGGCGCTGCCTTCTTCTTCGCGCTTTTTCAGCACCGATTCTTCGAGGATCATGATCTGCTTGCACTCGCCGGTCTCCAGTTTGGTCAGAGCGACCGAGCCACTTTCCACCATGACGCGGTTGGCGCCAAGCTTGTCGAAATACTCATAGCCGTACTTGTCTTTCAGCGCCGAAATGGTGTCGAGCGCCGTGCCCGACGTGAGCGGGTTGGACATGGAGCAGACGCCGGCCATCGAAGCGTCGTAAGCAAAGTCCTTGAACGAATGGGGCACCTGTTCGGCCTTGTATTTTTCCGGATTGTAGGCCAGGATCATGTTGGAGACGCGCACGGGATACCAGTAGCCTTCGGGATCGTACTCAAAGGCCATGTTGGCGCTCTCCTTGCTGACGTAAGGGTGCAGCAGCCCGGCCGCCTTGAGCTCGAGCGCATACGATGGATCGGCCACCATCAGCATGTCGCATCCCAGTTTGCCAGTCTCGCGCTCGGCGGCGATCTTGGCCTGCAGCGTGCCGGTGCCGCCGTAGAAGAACTCGATGTCGTACTGCGGGAATTTTTCGTGCAGCACCGCCGACATGGCCTCGATGATGTCCTCATACATCGACGTGTAGATTGTCACCTGCGGCTTGTCGGCCGCACAGGCCGCGCCGGTCAGCGCAAGCGCCGCGATCAGCGCGGCAGCCATTTTTTTCATTGCTATGACCTCCTCCGAATTTTTCGCGCACACACCGCACGATAAATCAAGTTTAGCACAATGCGGCTAAAAAGCATAGCCAAACTCTATAGTAATTTGTGCACGCCGCGAAAATATTTTTTCTCCATTTTCAGCGTTTATTAAAGTTATTCTGCATTTGACGCGCCGTCCCGGACCGTGCTACACTCGCACCACACCGGGCCGCCTGACGAATAGCCTGGAGCTGTTCATGCGCCCATCATTCGCAAAGGAGGAAATGCCCGTGAAAAACGCCCTTGTCCGTTTCGCTGCTGTGCTGGCGCTGGCGCTGCTGCTGGCGGCATCGGGGGTCGAAGCGGCTGCCGCCGGTCACGACTGCGGCGGCAGCGACTGCCCTGTGTGCGCGCTGCTCGACGGCTGCGGCCGTTTGCTGAGCCTGGGCTGCCCTCCCGCCGCGCCAAACCTCTGGGGCGCCCGCTTTCTCGCCGTCTGTGCCGTCGCGCTGTCCGCCGCCGCGCTTGCGGCCGTCACGCCCGTTTCCCGCAAAATCCGGCTGAACGATTGATGTCCGGCCTCCCGTGTCATTTTTTGAGGAGACACTGATTCAATGAGTCCGATGACCTGTCGAGGGATTTCGTCGTAGTTGCAAGGAGAAGCGAAGAGGCATAGCGGTGCTATGTGGATGAGCTTCGACGCAGCCAGGCGGCGAAAGACCCGGCAGAGCGTGGACGAATTAAGGAAACACTGATTAAATGAGCCCGATGAACTGTCGAGGGATTTCGTCGTCTGACAAGGAGAAGCGAGGAGGCATAGCGGTGCTATGTTGACGAGCTTCGACGCAGTCAGGCGGCGAAAGCCCCGGCAGGGCATGGGCGAATTAATCAGCGTTTCCTTAATCAGCGTCTCCTTAAAGCGCGTTTTTCGCGCCGAAAAAAATTTATCAGGAGGTCATATCACATGAAAAAATATATCCGTATCGTCCTGGCCGCCCTCGCTGCCGGCACGTTCTGCTTCGCGGCTGCGGCCAAGCCCCGCGTTGTGGCGACGCTGTTTCCCTATTACGACTGGACGCGAGAAATCATCGGCAGCCGCGCCGACCATATCGAACTGGAGGCGCCGCTCACTGCCGGCGTCGACCTGCACAGCTTCCAGCCCAGCGTTGACGACATTTTGCGCGTCTCGTCGTGCGACCTGTTCATCTACACCGGCGGCCTGTCCGACGCGTGGGTCGAGCGCGTGCTGCGCGACCCCGTCAACAAAAAAATGCTCCGCCTGAACATGATCGCCGCCCTGGGCGAACGCGCCCGTGCCGAAGAGATCGTGGAAGGCATGGAAGCCGGCCGCCATCACGGCCATGAACACGCCGACCACGACGACCACGACAAAGCCCACGCTCACCGCGAGCATGAGGAAGACCTCGAACACCATGAGGGCGAAAAAGATCACGAACATGAAAAGGCGCATGATCATCATGAGCACGACAAAGATCATGCCCATCACGACGACGAGATCGAATACGACGAGCACGTGTGGCTGTCGCTGGTCAACGCACGGCTGCTCTGCGGCCGCATCGCCGAGACGTTATGCGGGCTCGACCCCGAAGGCGCCGCCGTCTACCGCGCCAACGCCGCCGCCTGTATCGCCCGACTTGACGCGCTGCACGCGCAGTACCGCGCCGCCGTCGCGGAGGCCAAACAGGCGACGCTGCTGTTTGCCGACCGCTTTCCGTTCCGCTATCTGGTCGATGATTACGGGCTGACGTATTACGCCGCATTCCAGGGCTGCTCGGCCGAATCGGAAGCCAGCTTCAAGACGGTCATGTTTTTGGCCGGCAAACTGAAAGAGCTGCAGCTGCCCGCCGTGCTCACGATCGAGGGCTCGGACAAGAAGATCGCGCAGACGGTCATGCGCACAGCCGGACGCGACCTGCCCATCCTGGCGCTGGATTCCATGCAGTCGGTGCAGGCAGGCGGCGCCGACGGCTTCGATTACATGGCTGTCATGGAGCGCAACCTGAGCGTGCTGAAGGAGGCCCTCAAATGATACGTCCCCTCCGCTGTGCCCTCGCCGCCGCGCTGGCACTGACGCTGGCCGCTGTCGCCGGCGCCGCTGATAAAGGCCCCGTTGACCTGCGGGCGATGAGCGCGACGATGGCGTTTGCCACCGTGTCGAACATGGCGAATGACCCCGAAAAGTACGTGGGGCTCACCGTGCGCATGAGCGGAACGTTTATGACGTTTGAGCTCGGCCCCGGCCGCGAGAAGGCCACCGCCTGCGTGATCAAGGACGCGACAGCCTGCTGCGCCGCGGGGCTTGAGTTCAGCCTGGCGCAAAAGCCCAAAAGCCCGCTTCGCGAGGGGGCCGCTATTGCCGTGGAAGGCGTGTTCACTATCGAAAAAGAGGCCGGCATGGATTTTGCCATCCTCAAAAACGCGCGCCTGCTGTCCCGATAACGCCATCAAAAAAACGGCCTCGCACACTGCGGGGCCGCTTATGTTATACTGACGGTGCCCGTTTAAACCCCAAACCAGCACGAAGGACACATAGGAAAACTTTTGGGGTAACTGACCGGAGCGCATTCGCAGGGGCGGTCCCGTGCGGCTGTCCGTCTTTCCGGTCTGTGCGAATTCAACAAGGCGGGAGCCCCGCTTTTACCGTCTCGCCGCATCCTCCCCGGTTTTGCCGAAACGGACATGACTGCCAGATAAAGGAGCTGTTTTGTTATGACTACACCCGTCACCGATACGGAATTTGCCGCCCTCCAAGCTCGTTTTGCCGAACGCGCTCGCGCCTGCTGCACGCTGCCGGAACGCGAACGCGCGCTGTGCGAGCTTGCCGCGCTGATCGCGCAGGACGAGAGCGACGCGTTTGCCGCCCGGCTTGAAGAGAGCCTGAACGGCGCGCTGACGCCCGACGAAGCCAGCGAGCTGGTCGTTTTTTCGGCCGCGTTCTGGGGCCTGGCGCGCGCCAAACGTTTTTTCGCGGCGCAAAGCGAAGTTTTTGCAGCTCGCGGCCTGCACCCGGCGCCCCCGGCCAACGAAACGGCAGACCGTGCCGAAGCCGGACTGCGCGTGCTGCTCAGCCTGTTTGGCGAGGGCATGGCCGACCCCGCCGAAACGGGTCCTGAAGACACGCGCGCCCTCGGCCGGCTGATGCGCGACGAGTTCTTCGGCGAGTTCTACGCGCGCCCTGCCCTCAGTCTGGCCGACCGCGAACTGGCCGCGTTCTGCTTTCTGATCGCGCTCGGCAGCCCCGCGCAGATGAGCGCGCACATCATCGCAAGCTACAACGCGGGGCTCGACCGCGCCAAGCTGATCGCCGCCGTGGCAGCAGCTCTGCCCCACGTCGGCTGGCCGCGCGCCATCGACGCCCTCACCGCGCTCAACGCCACCGACGCGCAGCTGAACAACGACGGCTACGACGACGATCCGTTTTAGGCTAGGCCCCTTTCATCGCACATTGCCCGCCAGCGCGAGAAAGCAACTAAAAAACCGTAAAAAACTGCCGCCGCACCGAAAGATCGGTGCGGCGGCAGTCGCGTTCTGCCTTGTGTTGTTTTTTTGCCAGCCGCGTGTTACTGAAGCAGCGACGGGTCGGCCTCAAGCTCGGCCAGATTGGCGTCGAGGCGGGCTTTCAGATCTTTCGTGTCAAGATAATGCGGCGTGACCATGTAGCCTTTTTCAGTCTCGGCGATGAAGTCCTTGTTCTCGCAGACCTGCTTCATCGCGGCCGACATCTTGGCGATGATCACCGGATCGGTGCCCTTGGGGAAGCTCAGGAAGTACGCGCGGCCGCCAACCAGCTCCACGCCCTGCTCCTTGGCCGTCGGCACATCGGGGAACAGATGATTGCGTTTCTCGCCCAGCGCGGCCAAAACGCGGAAGTTGCCTGCTTCGATGTAGGATTTCAGACCGCCGTACACATGGCTCGTCGCCTGCATCTTGTGCGAAAGGAGAGCGGCATTGCGCGCGCCGGTGCCGCCGGCATCGCACACGTTCAGCTTGGTGCCGGTGACCTTCTCGAACTTGCGGCCCAGGTAGTAGGAATAACCGCTGACCGACGCGGCCCAGTTGATCTCGCCGGGCTTTTCCTTCGCGGCCGCGACAAACTCGGCCAGCGTCTTGTAAGGCGTGGCGGCGTCGACGGCAAGCACATACGAATCGTCAACGATCGTGGCGGCGCACAGGTCGAGCGCCTCGTGGGCGAAATCGGTGAGGCCGGCCACCTTGTTCGTCAGCATCGACTCGTGGAAGAACAGCGCCCGGTATCCGTCTGGCTTGGACTCCATCACGCTGATCATGCCGGCGCTGCCGGAAGCGCCTTCCATGTTCGTGACGATGATCTTCTGTCCGAGGATCGGTTCTAGGTACTTGGCCAGCGTGCGCGTGTGGAAATCCGTGTCGCCGCCCGCCTTATAGGGCACCACGAACTCGATCGTCTTCTCTGGCCACGCGGCGAAGGCCGCCCCGGCAAAAGCGAACGAAACCAGAAGGACTGCAGAGAGAATCTTAAAACTCTTTTTCATTTCAAGTCGTCTCCTTTGCAAAAGATAGGATGAAACCCAGAGGCAAAACGCATAGAAGCCAGATGAAAAATGCTCACGAACGCTCGGAACGCTTCTGACGGCGATGCGAACGGAACGTGAAAAACAGCGAAAGGGCCGTCAGCGCAAAAAACACGTTCGCGATCGGCGACTGGAAAAACGGCAGAAGACTGCCCTTGGAAAGCATCAGTCCGCGACGCAGGTTGATCTCCGCCAGCGGTCCAAGGATGAAGCCGAGGATGAACGGCGACGGCGGGATGTCAAGCAGCGTGAAGACATAGCCCATCGCTCCGAAGAGGAGCACCGTCCAGACGTCGAACACGTTGTTGTGAAGCCCGTAGGCCCCGATGATGCAACACAGGAAAATAGCGGGGAGCATGTACCAGTTGGGGATCCCCAGCAGCTTCACGAAGCCGCGCAGGCCGTAGAATTCGATGACCAGCATCAGCACAGCGCAGAGCGCCATCGCGAAGAACACCGAGTAGACAAGGTCGACATGCTCAACGAACAGCAGCGGCCCGGCCGAAATGCCGTGCAGCGTCAGCCCGCCGAGCAGCAGCGCCGTCACCGTATCGCCGGGGATGCCCAGCGCCAAAAGCGGGATCATGGCGCCGCCGATGGAGGCGTTGTTGGCCGTCTCGCTGGCCACAAGGCCGTCGATGATCCCCGTGCCGAACAGCTCGGGGTGCTTCGACTGCTTCTTGGCCACCGAATAGGAAAGCACATTCGACGTGCTCGCGCCGATGCCCGGCAGGATGCCGATGATCGTGCCGATGACGGCGCTGCGCAGAGCGTTCCACTTCTGGCTCCAGAACTCGTCCATCGAGAACCCGAAGCCCTTCACCTTGACGAATTTCACTTCCACCCGTTCGGCCTTCTGCGAAGTCTTGGCGTTTTCGATCTTGGCCACGATCTCCGCCACGGCAAACAGCCCGATCAGCACGGGCAGGATGTTGAAGCCCACGTTCAGCTCGCGGAAGCCGTAGGTGTAGCGGCGGATGTTGCTTACCGGATCGAGCCCGACCGTCGTGAAGATGCAGCCCATCACTGCCGAGATCAGCCCTTTTGACAACGATTTTCCGGCCAGGCCGGCGATCATCGTCAGCGAGAACAGGGCAACGGCAAAATACTCATAGGCGCCGAACTGCACCGCCAGGCGCGCCAGCGATGGCGAAAGAAACGTCAGGATGATCGTGGAGAAGATCGTGCCCAAAAACGAGAACACGATGCCCACGCCGAGCGCCTTCAGGCCCTCGCCCTTGGCGGTCATCGGATAGCCGTCCCAGCACGTGGCCACCGACGACGCCGTTCCCGGGATCCGCAGCATGATGGCCGAGATCAGACCGCCGGAAATGCCGCCGACAAACAGCGCGATCAGCAGCGCCATGCCCTGAACAGGCGTCATCGTATAGGTCATCGGCAGGCAGAGGACGATCGCCGTCGTGGCTGAAAGCCCAGGGATCGCGCCGAAGATGATGCCGATGATGATGCCGATCACCATCGTGATGATGTTGACGACAGAGAAGAGGGCGCCAGCGCCCGCCATAAACGAATCAAGCATACGCCGAACCTCCCTCTCTCTAGCCGCCGAACACGGTGCCGGCCGGCAGCGCGATATACAGCACGTTCTTGAACAGATAATAGGCGCCCGCCGCCAGAAGGACCGAAAAAACCGCGTAGCCGAGATAGTTCTTCTTCGCGTAATCGGGAGTGAGCAGCACGCACAGCGCGAAAATGAAGGCGGCCGACGCCAGCATGAACCCGACAGGCTTCAGCGCGGCGATATAGGCAAAGATCAGCAAAAACGCGAGCGCGACATTGCGACGCCCTTGTTTATCGACAGCTTTGCGCGTCTCCTGCCCAACGTTCGGCTCAGCCTCGACGAACTGGCGCCTGATGCCTTCGACCAGCTGGATAGCCGCGCAGATGAACAGCACCGCGGCATAGATGCGCGGCATGAACTCCGCGCCGATGCCTTGATAGCGCTTCACCTGCCGCAGCCCGAACGACCCCGAAAAATAAAACAGCGACAGCGCGCCGAACAGCAGCCCCGTGATGAACGGCTTGTTCCATGAAAAACGGAATTTTTTCATTTCCGTTTCAGCCCCTTACCGGCTCTGCGCAAAGTACGGCGCGTACTTCACCGCCAGACGCACAGCCTCGATCATGCTGACGGCGCTGACTGTGCCCGTGCCGGCAATGTCCATCGCCGTGCCGTGATCTACCGATGTGCGCAAAATAGGCATGCCGAGCGTGAGCGAGATCGTGCGCTCAAAATCATAGGTCTTGGTGGCGATGTGCCCCTGATCGTGATACAGACTGAGGACGCTGTTGTAGCGCCCGATCAGCGCCAGATGGAACACCGAATCCGCGCTGATCGGCCCTTCGATCCGGTAGCCTTCTTTTTTCAGCGCTTCGACGGCAGGGACGATCTGCGCATCCTCCTCGTCCCCGAAAAGCCCGTGCTCACCGCTGTGCGGGTTGAGCCCCGCCACGGCCATCGTGCCTTCGGTGATGCCGATCTGGGCAAGCGCGGCGGCGCAGCGGCGGCCGTAATCGACGATCCTGTCGGTCGTCACTTGATCGCACGCCTTACGGAGCGACACGTGGCGGGTGAGGAAGAAAACGCGCAGCCCCTTCACCTCAAACATCGTCAGAGGATCGGGCGTGTCCGTCAGCTTGCCGAAAATCTCCGTGTGGCCGATAAAAGGCACGCCGCCCTGACTCAGCGCCACCTTGTTGATCGGCGGGGTGGCGACGGCGTCGCCGTGGCGCTCGTTGGCGAAGCGGATGGCCGTTTCGATATACGCGTAGGCCGCCTTGCCGCACCGCCCGTCGACCTGCCCGACGCGGAACCACTCCGGATCGATATTGTGCAGGTCGATCAGGTTGAGCACGCCGGGGTCCGGCGAAGCTTCGTTCGGGTCAGCGATCAGATTCAGCGGCACAGACGGCATGTTCGGATAGCGCATGGCCCTTTCGAGAACGCCTTTGTCGCCGATCACGACGCACACAGCACCGTTTGCCGTTTCCGGGTCGGCCAGAGCTTTGATGATGATTTCCGGACCGACGCCGGCCGGATCGCCCATAGGGATCAGGATCACAGGTTTTTTCATGCCAGACTCCTTTCGATTTCATCTCTGTTTTTATTCACAGAGACTCTTCGAGTTGTATCTTTCATATATAATAACTTTAAATATAATTCTAGCAACTCCAAGGTAGGCTGTCAATAAAAACAGCCCTGATTTCAACGACCGCAAAGAATATAAAAAACATCGCCGCGCTCCCCATGCTTGCGGGAACGCGGCGATGTTTGTTGCCGCCTTTGGTTCGGTCGTGCGGGCGGGCCCTACTTGCGGTTGCGGCGGGCGGCGCGCTTTTTCATGATCTCGTCGAACTTGCGGTCCACGTCGCTCTTAGGCGCGCTCGCCGCCGTGTCGGTCGACTTTTCTAGCACGGCCAGACGCTGATCAAGCGGCGGGTTGCCGGTGATCGACTCGGGATGGTGATCCACCTTCTGCGGCACGCCCAGGCGGCGCTCAAGCTCCTGCACGCGGGCCTCCAGGTTGGCATTGCGCACTTCGTGATCGTCCACGCGCCGGCGCGTCGTCTTGATGACCTCGTCGCCGCGTCCCAGGCGCACCGACCAACCGATGTTCATCATCGGTTTGTGGCCCACCGTGGCGGCCGCGGAGATCATGCTGTCCTCGCTGAAGTAGTGCGTCAGGCCCATGGCCAGCGTGGTGTCGCCGCGGTAGAAGCCCAGCGCCGCGTTGAATCCCGTTCTTCGTTCGGGGCGGTACATCGGCGCGTGCAGTCCGGCCAGAGCGGCCGCGCGGCTGCCGACGGCGCGGATGTCGTTGTTCAGCGTGTTGTACATGTCGCCCATGCTGCTTCCGATGCGCTGCTGCACGGCATAGAGCTGCGAGCCGTTGACCGCGTCGGTGCTGTTCTCGCTGACATCGCCGGCGGCCAGGCCTGTGATCTTGGAGCCGCTCATGTCGAGGCCCTTTCTCATCGTCACGCGGTCTTCAAACACCGCTGGACCGCGGGCCGTGAACGTGCCGCCCACTGTGGCGTCGCCCTCAACGGTCAACTTTTTGGTGGTGAAGTGTTGCGTCATGTTGAACAGCGTGTCGTCGGTCGCGTTCAGCGCGTCGGCTACGGATGAGTAGCTCTTTTCGGTGCCGGCGGTGTTGCTCGCGTCGGCCTTCATCGTGACTTTAAAGCTCGTCACCTTGCCGTCTTCCACCTTGGCGCCGCCGCCCAGGCTGTCGGCCACCGACTGCGCCGTCTCGAACAGCTGCGAGCCGTTGACCGCGTCGGTGCTGCTCTTGCTCACCGTCCCAGCGCCCACGCCAATGATCTTGGCGCCGCTGGCGTCAAAGCCGCCTGTCGCCTTGACCGTGCCGGCGAACGTCGGGTTTTCCTTGATCGTGAACTTGACCGTCTTTTCGGCGCGTTCGATGAAGAGATTGTCGCTGCCGTCAGGCTGGTCGCCGACGACGAACTTGACGGTGTCGCCCTTCTTGACTTCGGCCGTCTCCTCGCTCTCGCCCGCAGCCAGGTTCCACGAGCCGCCGGCGTTCTGCGCCACTTCCCACAGCTGCGAGCCGTTGACGGCTTCCGTGCTGTTTTCGCTCACTTCGCCGTCGGCCACGTTGAAGATCTTCTTGCTGCCGGCGTCGATGCCATCATTGGTCACGCTGGGGCCGTCGACGATGACCAGGCCGCTGCCGCCCAGGCTGACGTTTTCGCCCACCTGCACGCCGTCGGTCGTCACCTTGGTGTCGCCAACAGTGACGCTGCCGTCCTTGTTCAGGTCGATATCCTTGTTCAGCTTCACCGTCAGCGTGCCGTCGGGGCTGTCGGCCTCCTGCGAGGCGACCACACCGATGTTGCCTTCCGTCAGTGCCGTTTCATCCTTCGCGTTGCCCTTCACGTGCAGCGTGCCGGTCACGGCCATCTCGGGGCCGAAGTCGCCGCTGTACAATGAGGAGCTTTCCACGCTGCTGATCTTGTACGTGCCGTCGCTCTCGTCAAGCGTCACCGTGACGCCGCCAACCCCTTGCAGCGTGACCGTGTCGCCGGAGCGCACCGCATAGGTGTTGCCGTGGGTATCGGCAGCCGTCCACGACAGGTTCTTCAGCTGGCCCACGTTTGCCGCGTCAGTGTCGTTCACGCCGTTGGCCACGTTCGTGATCTGCTTGTCGCCGGCGTTGACGCCCGTTTTCGTCACGCTGGGGCCGCCCGTGATCGTCAGGCCGTCGTTCGCCATCTTGGTGTCGCCCACCGTCAGGGTGCCGGTGCTGCCCAGGTCAACGTCCTTGTTCAGCTTGACGATCAGCGCGCTGTTCTGCGGATCGGTCTCCACGCCGATGTTGCCGTCAGTCAGCTTGCTTCGCTCGACTGCGTTGCCCTTCACGGTCAGCGTGTTCTTGGGGGCGACCGTGAACGTCGTGCCGAAGTCGCCGGAGTAGACGATGCCGCCGAGCGTTCCGTTCAAGCCGATCGTGTACTGCTTTGTCGCCGGATCAAGCACCACGCTCACCTGCTCGTCGCCGGAGATGGTCAACTCCGTGCCGGGTTTCACGTCCAACGAGCGGCCCGCGCCGTCTTTGGCCGTCCAGTACGAGCTGTTCACGGCGCTCATGACCTGAGCGGAATCCCAATACTTGTCGGCCTCACCGCCGGTAACCTTGCCTGCTTCAGAACCGCTGCTGCCGATAACGGGCGCGGCAGCCTTGTTCACGCCGAAGGTCATGCCGAAGGTATTCGTATTGTCAGCCGAGATGATGATGCCGGCGCCGGCCTTGAAACTGACCTTGCCCTTGTTGGGCTGCTCCGCGCTGATGCGCTGCTCGGCGATCGGATTGCTCACCACGCCGCCGCTCGCGCTCACGTCGGCCGACCACTCCAGATCGCGGTACGCCGTGTAGAGCTGGCTGCCGTTGATGGCCTGCGAGCTCGTCGCGCTGATCTCGCCGTTGGCCACGTTATTGATCGTCAGGCCGCCGGCGCTGATCTCGGTGGCGCGGATCTTCACGTCGCCGGAAGCGCTGCCCGGCCGCGCGACCGTCAAACCGGTGGAGGCGTCAAGCGAAACAGCAGTGCCAAGCCGGATGTTGTTGCTGCTCACGATCGTCTCGCCGATGGTCAGGTCTTTGCTCGTCAGCTTGACGTATTCATTGTTGCCGATGACGATGCTGCCGTCGTCGCTCAGGTTCAGGTCCTTGTTCAGCTTCACCGTCAGGATGGCGCGGCCCGCGTCGTCAGAGCTGGCCACCACGCCGATGTTGCCGTTCGTCAGCGAGCTTTCCGGCGCGGCGTTGCCGCGGACGACCATCGAATCGGAACTGGTCACGACCGGCGCGCCGAAGTCGCCGGAGTAGGTGCTGTTGCCCGCGATCGTCTCGAACTTGAGCTGCAAGGCG
>Ga0129306_1001632_pt1 | contig 24171 bp, 19 predicted proteins | sample P827metagenome_FD_94438 | JGI IMG/M metagenome (GOLD analysis project Ga0129306, IMG submission 94438) | Capybara group fecal microbial communities from Wisconsin, USA - P827 metagenome | ecosystem: Host-associated > Mammals > Digestive system > Large intestine > Fecal | place: USA: Wisconsin... | reverse complement strand
TGCCACGGCAACATCTGTAGATCGCCAATGGCCGAGTTTGTTTTTAAAGATATGGTTAAGAAGAGAGGTTTGGAGAAAGAGTTTCATATTGAGTCCCGTGCTACACACACTGATGAGATATGGAATGGACATGGTAGTCCTGTGTATCCTCCTGCGAGAGAAAAACTTGCATCGGTTGGGATATCTTGTGCTGGAAAGCATGCGCAGCTTCTGGTAAAGTCGGATTATAGAGACTTCGATTATATAATAGGCATGGATAGCGAGAATGCAAGGTGGATGCCTAGAATTCTTGGTGGAGACCCAGATGGAAAAGTGTCTCTCCTTTTGGATTATACTGATCATCCGCGAAGTGTTGCGGATCCTTGGTACACAGGGAACTTTGAAGTGACCTATGATGATATAATCGAAGGTTGCGAGGCTTTTCTTGACCATCTAAAAAGTCAGGGGCTGATTTAAGGTATATTTTGTGAATAGTATTTGAGAATAAAAAGAAGGATATAAAGATGGAATCAAATGGAACTGATATAATTAACCAGATAAAAAGTGACGCGGAGCTTGTCATAAATGAAGTGGTTGAAAAGGCAAATCTTAAATCGGGACAGCTTTTTGTTATAGGTTGTTCCTCAAGTGAAATCATAGGTGAACATATGGGGACTGCTTCGAGTAAAGATGCTGCAGAAGTAATATTTGGCGTTATATCGAAGGCGCTTATGTCTCGAGGACTAGGTCTTGCGGTGCAGTGCTGTGAGCATCTTAATCGGTCTCTGGTCGTAGAGCGCGAGGTCGCTGAGAAGTACGGGTTTGAGGAGGTAAATGTTATTCCACAGCCTCATGCAGGAGGTGCATTTGCTGTTGAAGCATATTCGAACTTTAAGGATCCTGTAGTGGTTGAAAGCATAAATGCAAAAGCAGATGCGGGAATTGATATTGGTGGAGTAATGGTTGGAATGCATATCCATCCAGTGGTCGTTCCTCTTAGAATGGAGCATAGAAATATAGGTAAGGCTATAGTTGTTGCTGCGAGAAGAAGGCCTAAATATGTAGGTGGAATCAGAGCTGTATATAATGATGAGCTAGAATAATATGATGGTTATTATACTGTTAGGATATAGAAAGTAGATATTTTATGTGATATAAGAAAGGGGACAAATATGATTAAGGTGTATTGTTACAGTAGATGTACAACTTGTAAGAAGGCGCTTAAATGGCTGGAGGACAAGGGGATAAAGTATCAGTTGATCGATATTAAGGAAGATAATCCTGATGAGAAGACACTTAGAAAACTTCATAAGAAGAGTGGTCTTCCATTAAAGAAGTTCTTCAACACAAGTGGAATGATCTATAGAGAGATGGAGCTGTCAAAGAAGCTTCCAGATATGAGTGAGGATGAGCAGTTTAAGCTACTTGCTTCAGATGGAATGATCGTTAAGAGACCAATACTTATTACTGATAAGGCGGTGCTTACTGGCTTTAAAGAAGCGGATTGGGAAGCGGCTCTTGAGAAGTAGAAAGAGATAAAAGTAGTATGCATGAGAACAAAGAAGATATTGAATATGTGATTCTTGTCGCCGTAGATACATCAAACGGCGACGATTCATTTAGCGGTGTGGATGCCTCTCTTGATGAGCTGGAGGAACTGGCCGAGACTGCTGGAGCGGTGGTTGTTGGACGAATGATCCAGAAACTGCCGTCTTTTAATGCGTCCACTTATATTGGAAGTGGTAAGATTGAAGAACTGGCCTATATGATTCTGGATAGAGGAGCTACTGGAATTATTACTGACGATGAATTAAGTCCTGCACAAATGTATAATCTGGGGCAGGCTCTCGATATAAAGGTAATGGATCGAACCATGGTAATTTTGGATATCTTTGCTGCTCATGCAAGAACTGCTGAAGGTAAGCTTCAGGTTGAACTGGCACAGCTTCAGTACCGTTTATCACGTCTGACTGGTAAGGGTATCTCTATGTCTAGACTTGGTGGTGGTATCGGAACCAGAGGTCCTGGTGAGAAGAAACTTGAGCAGGATAGACGAGTTATAAGAAATCGTGTGGCTCAACTTAGACGAGAACTGCAGGACGTGGTGGCTCATCGTGAGCTGACACGTAAAGGAAGAGAAGCAGGAAGTGTACCTGTCTTTGCCATAGTTGGGTATACAAACGTTGGTAAGTCAACCTTGTTAAATGCGCTCACTGGAGCTGATATATTAGCTGAAAACAAGCTTTTTGCAACCCTTGATACAACAACAAGAGTGTATGAATATTCCAGAACTTCGGGAAAGCAGAAGGTTCTTCTAACGGATACAGTTGGATTTATCAGAAAGCTTCCTCATAATCTTATCGATGCATTCAGGAGTACGTTGGAAGAGGTGTGCTACGCTGATTATATAATTCACGTTGTGGATGCCTCTAGTGAGAATCGCAGGGGAGAGATGAAGGTGGTCTACGAGACACTGGATATGCTTTTTGATAAGGCTTCGTCTAGCGATATCATTTCCAAGAAGATAATTACACTCTTTAATAAGATAGATAAGGTGGAAAATCCTGATGACAGGCTGGGACTTCTGGATAAAAGAGCCAGCCAGGTGTTGCAGATTTCAGCTAAAAAGGGTTTAGGGCTGGATGGAATTAGTGAGTCGATAGATACGCTTCTTCGCGAGGACAGGCAGTATATTGAAACTTTGATAGGATATAAGGATATGTCTCTATTATCCGAGATTAAGTCTCGAGGTGAGATTCTTGAGGAAAAATATCAGGAAGAGGGAGTATGGATAAGGGCTTACGTACCGCAGCAGATAAGAATAGATAAGGGTTAGAGCAAAATGAGGAAACTTCTTGACAGATATGGGGCAAAATGCTATTATATTCTAGCGTCTAAAAAAGGACGTAGCTGTAAATCAGTTTTATGCCGCAATTGGCTTATGAATTGGTAGAGTTTTATTCAGCTTGGAGATGTACTCAAGTGGCTGAAGAGGTGCCCCTGCTAAGGGTATAGGTCGTTAATAGCGGCGCGAGGGTTCAAATCCCTCCATCTCCGATAAAAACTAAAATATTCCTCGATAGCTCAATGGTAGAGCACTCGGCTGTTAACCGAGGGGTTGTTGGTTCGAGCCCAACTCGGGGAGTTTATATGGCGACATAGCCAAGTGGTAAGGCGTGGGACTGCAACTCCCTGATCGCTGGTTCGAATCCTGCTGTCGCCTCTTAAAGAGCTTTTGGTTTATCCAAGAGCTCTTTTTTGTTATAATCGAGCTGAGTTTTGAGGTTCTTAGAGGGCGTGCCTCTGGGAATAACATTTAATTAATGAGGATAGAAGTATGGGTATAGGAAGCAGTCGAAGATTTTATGAGGCGGAGGTTGCCCCAATGATTCACGAGAAGTTTCGTGAATTTGAGAAGCGTATAGCGGTTGGTATTGCAGGGGAAGGCTCGGACTGCTTTGGTTATGATGATTTTATATCCCGTGATCACGACTTTGGTACGGGGGTTTGTCTCTGGGTTACTGATGAAGATATGCAGAGTATTGGTCAGGAACTTTCAAAGGAGTATGAATATCTGGTCGATCAGCATCCAAGTAGTAAGCTTACAGATCGACTTCGTGCCAGACGTGGTGTGATGACAATAAGGAGCTTTTATTCCAAGATACTTGGAACAGAGCTGGATACAAAGAATGCGGTAATTACGAATGACGATTGGAGCAGGCTGGATCACAACTGTCTTGCTACAGCGGTAAATGGATTCGTTTTTCGAGATGATCTAGGTGAATTTACAGCATTTCGCGAGCTGCTACTAAATTATTACCCGGATAATGTCTGGAGGATTAGGATAGCAAACGAGCTCCATAAATTTGCTGCAAGTCTGCAGGTTAATTATTCTAGATGTATGTGTAGGGAAGACTGGGTTGCGGCAAGACTTTGTCACATGCAGGGTCTTGAAGCGGCAATGCAGTTATATTTTCTAATGAAGAGACAGTATCCGCCGTACTATAAATGGACCTTTAGAAGACTTGAAGAAATTGATAGAGATAGTGTTGATTCATCAACGAAGTATGGTGGTTTTTCAACACTGATCAGAAAGCTTTCTGAAGAGATGGGAGATAAGAGTGCTTGGAAGGGGATAAAGTATTCCCCAAACTATATTAATCTTTCGGATCCGATGATCGTTCTGGCAGAGAGGATTGCAGGATGTATCGTTGATATGATGAATAAAAATGGCCTCACAGATAGGACTAATCCCTATCTGGAGACCTATGTAGATGAAATCTTAGATAAAATATGAGTCGATGTAGTCCAGGAATTCTGGATATGATTTTCTGATACACATAAGGTCATCGATCTCTATCTTTGTTTTCAGGATTGTGGCCAGAAGTATAGCGCTCATAGCCATACGGTGGTCATTGTATGAAGAAAGTTTTATTACATCTGTAGGAGCATTTGTTGGATCGTATCTAAAGACGGTCAGTGCATCTTCGCTTTCTTCTGTCTTTACTCCGACAGCTGACAGCTGATCTCTTATGGCGGCAACTCTGTCGGACTCTTTTATTCTAAGTCTATGGATTCCCGTAAATGTTATATCGTCAAAAACAAATGGAGCTACCATTGCCATATATGGGGCTATGTCTGGGCAGTTGGTAATATCCCATGTTACACCACTCTTTGGTGAACTTCCCTGTTCTGCATCTTCTGCAAGTTTAAGATAATCAGTGATTGCTCTGTCTCCCTGGTCGGACTGGAAGTTGAGATTGGTTACCTTGATGTCTGTAAATTTCTGAAGACATAACAGGAATGCTCCGTTGCTCCAGTCGCCTTCTACAGCGAAGTCTGCAAGCTTACCGGTTTCGGCTGCTTTCTTATATCCGCCAGGTGTTATATGATATACATTTCCTTCGCGAACAGCATCACATTCATACTTGGCAAGCGCGTCCTGGGTCAGCTGTATATATGGCGCGGAAGTAATATTTCCTACTACCTTTACTGTACAAGGTTTATCAAAGATAGTAAGGGCCATCAGCAGACCGGAAATATACTGTGAAGAAACGCTTCCGTCGATAACATATTCGCCAGGTGTCATTTCACCGTTCAAAATGATAGAACGTGTTTCAGGATGCTTCGCAAAGTTGAAGTTGTGAGGCATCATAGCATCTGCCAGCTCTTTGATCGGTCTATCGAAAAGACGACCTGTAGTTGAGAAGCAGAGCTCTGTGATTCCATGGTGGTCACGGTCTTCTCCTAGGAGAAGAGCTGCAGCAACAGGAATCATAAATCTAAGGGTGGAACCACTTTCGTTACAAGGAATGTAAAGAGTTCTTCTTCGACCAACATTTTCTGGCTTAGTTCCCATTTCCTTTTCCATAATTGTGTTATGAAGAATCTGAAGAATGATCTTCGTAGCACGAACGTCTTCGCCATCGTTTGCCAAAATTTCCAGATTTGAGTAATCACCACAAAGGAACCTTATGATCAGTTCTCTGTGGTAGATTGATTTAGATGGCGGAGCATCTATAGTAAAGTCAAATGTTTTGTTTTCGCAGTTAATTATCATGTGTTACTTCCTTTTCTTTTTTAAACAACTTCTTTATAAGAAAGGCTAGCATTCTTCTGCACCAGTCTAACATCCAGCATATGGAGTAGACAAGAAGAATTATAAGTATAAATTTAATCAGGTAGTCACCCTCGGAGTAGAAAGTGATTCGGTCTGTATTAAAGATATCTTCCCATATAAGTGGTCGGATCAGCGGATGTTCGTGAATCATATATACACCCAGGTTTCCGGCGCTAATGTAGTTGATTGCATTTCCCAGTTTTTTGAATCTGGACAGATCCAGCTTTTCAAAGGTTCGGAATATGCAGATGCACTGAAGGACTACCAGAGGATTGTCATTATATCCTATTACGTCTTCGATGCCAACATCTGGATAGCTGTAGACGATGAACACGTTTACCAGTCCTAGTGCCAGGAATCCTAACAGATAGAGGTAAGGTTTGCTCCAGATTGAGCCATCCTGAATGTTGTCGTGTTTTCTAAATAAATGGTATTTTCTGAGGTAAGCTCCCAGAAGATACATATATATAAAGTCGTATAAACTCTTTCCACCTTGAGTTGCGAGAATTTTCTTTATTCCGATGATCCCCTCAAAAGGTTCCAGCATACTAAGTGGCTGCCATACAGAGAAAAGGCAGAAGCAGATTCCAATAAGAATAAGGAAGTGCTCTCTATCCAGCCCCTGAACCATACGGTTGAGGTATGGGGATAGTATCAGTACCAGCAGGTAAAGAGTCATGAAATACCAGGTTCTGGAAAGAAATGGAATAAATGCCTTCAAATACTGGTCGGTGGTGATCACATTTGGCTTTATAATGCCGTAAATAACTGGAATTGTGATCGAGTAGAAGAGCATCGGCAGATAACACTTGAGGATTCTCTTCTTATTAAATGTTATCTCAGATGTGCTCAGGAAATACCCCATGATGATTATGAATATATATACGGGGCATCTGCACATAAGCCATATAAGCCAATACGCCAGCTCGGTATGTCCGCCTAAGGTTTGGGCAATATCTGTGTAATCTCCATAGTCGGATATATGGAGAAATATAATCTGCATCATCATTATGATGCGGAGCAACTCGATACTTGAGTTTCTCGAATTTTTCTTCTTCTCTTTCATAGCCTATGAATTATAGCACCAGCCTAGACTTTTTGACAAGCAAAGTACTTAAAAAAAGTTACCGTCAAAAGTTGACACCTTGTCAAAAGAAAATGACTTGACGGAGTGTCAAAAGTGTTTGACAATTTGTATTACCTTTGATACACTTTGAAATCATATCTTTAAAAGGGGAGATTAAGGCTATGTCAAACGTAATAGTGGAGGCACTAAAGTCAGGGGATTACTCCGACCAGGTGCTAAAGGATGCACTTCTTCTTAAAGGAGGAGAAGAGCAGGAGCTTTTTGCGGCTGCCCGCGAAAAGAGACTGGAGTTTTATCCAGATAATAAGGCGCAAGCCAGAAGTGTAATCGAGATCAGTAACATATGCAGACAGAGATGTCGTTACTGTTCGATTGGTGGCAAGGATCAGAGATTTAACTATTCTCTGGATGCAAACCAGATGGAGATGCTTATGGACTATCTTTATAAGGATGGTCGTAGAGTAGTGCTTCTTCAGTCAGGTGAGAATCCAAGTGAGAAGTTTATCCGTGAGGTTGAAACTGCCGTTAAGGTAATTAAAGGGAAGTATAGTGATCTTCGTATCATTCTCTGTATGGGTGATCTTACAAGAGAGCAGTATCAGAGATTATATGATGCAGGTGCATCAGACTATGTAATCAAGTTTGAGGCTTCAAATGAAGAACTCTTTAACAAATGTAAGCCAAACGACAATCTTGAGAATCGACTGAAATGTATTCAGGATCTTGCAGATATCGGATACAGAGTTGGATCAGGTAATATTGTAGGCCTTCCAGGACAGACATTAGATGATCTTGTTTCTGATATTAAGCTTGTACATGATCTTCCACTGGGAATGAACAGTACAACAATCTTTATACCAGCGGAGAATTCTGATTTTGCTAATGAGCCAGCAGGAGATGCAAATCTCACACTGAACATGATGGCAATAATGAGAATTATGAATCCATCAAGACTCATGCCAACTACAAGTTCGCTTGAGAAGATGATTGAAGATGGTCAGTATCTGGGACTTATGGCAGGAGCTAACACGGTTACTATCCATGATGGTACACCAGAAGAGCTTCAGGAATATTTCCCAATTTATTCAACACATCGTGTCCGTCCACAGATTGAGCACTTCAGAGATATACTTAATAGAGCAAACATGACAGCAGACATTTGCTAATTATGTGATCATTAAAATGAAAACTCCTTCGGAAAGATAATTCCGAAGGAGTTATTTTTATTATTTGTTTTTGACTCAACAGTTTTAACTAGAAGTTAGTTGGTCCCTGTGGTGGCTGCTGCTCAAAATCCTGTGGCTGTGCGAAGCCAGGCTGCTGAGGCTGCTGTGCAAAATACTGATTGAAGTCTTCTGGATTCTGTGGAGTCTGAGGCTGCTGTGCCATAGGATCCTGAAGTGGCTGATCATAGCTCTGATTAAAGTTCTGAGGAGCTGGAGGAGCTGTTCTCTGTCCCTTCTTAATGGTTACAAATATAAGAACACCAGCAATAACAAGAGCAACAATACCAATGATGAACATTGTTCCAGCCTGGTCAAAGTCTCTGATCTGGATGTAGTACAGTTTACCATACTGCTCAATCTCGTCATCTGTGAAACCACCGCTACTCATGAAGTCCTTGAAGTAACCAGAATCTTCTTTATCCATAGCAACGATCTTACCCTTGATATGAACTGTTGTTGTAGTATCTTCAATCTTTCCGTCCATCATATCATAGGTTTCATCTGTCTGAGTATCCATCTGTGAGACCATGCTCTGATCAGTTACCTGAATACCCATGTAAGACTCCTGTGCTACAGGAATTACATATCTGTAATATGTACTCTCTGTATGACCATTTCTCTTGTTCTCAACAGTTTCAAAAACACCAAAGTTGTAGTAGATATCACCTTCTACGATAGCGCCCTTCTGAACCTGATCGTCTGACATTGCATTAATGTCGAGTGGGGTTTTCTTAGAATCAGAATATTCAATAGCGCCAAATGCAGTACAAAGTACGCCGACTACAAGTAGAATAAGAATGACTCTTGTAAAACCTGAGTTAAAAATACTTTTCATCTTTCGCATCCTCCTAAAAACTATTATATTGAAAGAATTTAATAAAGTACGTCGTTAATATTACTTTCCTGATACATAGGAACCTGATGGTTCATATAAGCATTTCTTCTTTCGTCTACAGCAGCAATCATGGAGTTAAACTTTCCGTGATCTGTTGCATTTGCAAGATCGTTATTAAATCCTGTAAAGAAATAAGGTGCTCTTCTGTACATCTCATCGAGAATTTGGTGACCTACAGTATCATTTTTGATATTAATAAGATTCTTCTTGTGACTACGGTCCCACATAATGAATTGATATGACTTTGTTGTTCCAGATGGTATACCGTAGGTTGTATGTTTTGTAGTAGTGATCATTACGTATGCCCACACCAGTGAATCATAAGGCATGACTATTGTTCCTGGGAAGGCAAAAAATAATACATGTTTATTTCCAATGAGAGCATTTTCAATACGAGTTGCGCCCATCATATCCTGTACCAGTACATCCTCAAGTATTCCATATTTTTTCATGGATTTTTTGATAGGATTTTTATATCCGCCACAAAGGAAGTATATGATCATGGTAAGACCACAAAGAGCCATAATAACCGCAATGATTACATAGAAGAGATTATTATCTCCGTTATCATCTAATATAAGGTCTATTGGAGTAACCATCTTAAAGTTATAGTAGGTGAATCTATACTCACTTAAATCGTTTCCACCAGCTTCAAAGAAATCTTCGAAATATCTTTTCTCTGTCGCATCCATTTCCTGAAGATAACCTTTACCTGAGAGATAGATAGGTGGAAGAGATTCCTCGATTCCGTCTAAATAATCATAGGTGCCATCGGATATCTGGTCGGCAATATCAGTCTTTTTGTCATATACATAGAAGCCCATGTATTCGCCGTCGTTGGTGGATGTAACATAGTAGCGGCCTTTGCTATCTGAACAGTAGTAATCATACAGAATGTTGTTATCACAGGTGTACCACTGATCAGCTGCATACTGACTGCTTGGAGTTTCGAAAAGATCTGGAGCACTGAAAAAAATGTACTTAAAAAGATTCTGACAGATGCCGAATAAAATTACGACACCGAGTACTAAAAATAAGATACCGCCTCCAATATATATTTTGGCAGCAGACTTTCGCAAAGCAGAATATATTTCTTTCATATCCCTCTAAACTTCCCTTCACAAAAATAGGCAGAAAAAGCCCATAGCTAGGAGCCATTGTAACAGAAACAAGGTGCATGGTGCAAGAAAAAAAAGAGTGTTATAATAATATAATAGAGATAAAGCAAAATGATATTTCAAAATTATAGAAATAAATGGAGAAACCACATGGATAATAACGAGATATTTGCTGGAGCTTTGGCCCTTGCTTCGGTCGCACATATGTCACAGTTGAGGAAGGATAATGTAACTCCGTATATATATCATCCTCTGGCTGTAATGCGTTTCGTGAAGGATGAGGGATACGACCTTCGTTATCAGACGGTAGCTATTCTTCATGATGTGTTGGAAGATACTGATACGGATGAAAGTGAGATAGCAATATTTGGTGAGGATATTTTAGAAGCAGTTAAGCTGCTGACAAGACCGGTTGGTGCAAATGAAGAAAAGTATGTTTCAAACATACTGAAGAATCCTATGGCCAGTGCAGTAAAGAATGCGGATAAAATATGTAATCTCTGGGATGCAGTGTGCTGGGGTATACCTGGAGAAAAACGGTCGAAACAAGCGAGAAAATTCCTAGAAACCTATACTGAAAAGGCTGAGAAGTATTATAGAGGAAAATTCTCCAGGGCACTCGATGCCACAATAGATATGGCGAAGGAGTCTCTGGAGAATGAATGTGTGAAAGAGGTAAAGAATCCCTATCTTATAGTTTGATCGAATAAGGATTCGAGTAGGCTTTCTTTACGTCTTCGAAGGTATTGTACTGTTCTGATAGACAGAACTCCTTAGACCATGTCATAAAGTAAGCCCATGGGATGTGGCTTTCAGCTATCTTTGCGATATCCGGCATGTATCCCACCTCGGTAATAGCAGGAACTTTCCTGGATGTAGTATTTGCAATTAATTCTTCATAATGGGATTTATAATCTGTATAGTCTTTTTCTGGAAGATAGATATCCCATCCTATAACATCTACATAGTCGTCGCCTGGATATGATTCTTTGGTCGGAGCACTCCAAACCCAGAGAAGATTGTCCAGGTGATATTTGTTTACAAAGAGGTCGTACATCATGATGTACATTTCTTTAGTCACTTCGCCACCCTGGGCGCCCCACCAAAACCATTTGCCTTCGGCCTCATGGAAAGGTCTCCAAAGGATAGGTATGTCTTTTTCTTTAAAAATGGAAAGCTCTTCGGCGATTTTTTCGAGATCTGAATAGAAGGCTTCGCGTTCAGGTGTTCCTTCGATCAGAACACGTCTTGCATCGAAGTCTGTATTCTTCATATAAAATGCTTTGTCACGTCCCCCTAAAGGAGAGAACCAATGGAAGCAGAAGCAAAGAATTGAGTCAGTTGTTTCTGCTATCTTTAGAGCAGTCTTAAGAGTATCTCTGTTCTCGTAAACTTCAGTGAGACACTCCTCGCTGGCATCGTCATAATTGATATTTGGACTGTAGGACAGCATTTCGAATCCTACAACTTTTGGATAGTGACCAGTCAGTTCATGGATAAGCTGATACTCTTCCATAGGGTTGGTCTGAGTATGCTGACCAGTCAGGATGTTCTTTCCGGCTGCATCAACAAGGTAACCAAGAAGATTTTTTGCCTTCTCGGTAGCGTTTTTGTTGACAGGGGTGATGTCGTAATTCATATTGTTCTCCAAGTCATTTGATAAGCGTATAAGTGTATAAAAACATTGACCATTATAACATAAAAGTCTTGGTAATAATAGTTAAACGCTGTTATAATTATAGAGCCTGACGTTTTGGTATTTAGGGGATTAAGAATAGGTTGAAGGAGAACGGTATGAGATTTAGACCTTGTATTGATATTCATGATGGAAAGGTAAAACAGATAGTTGGTGGAACGCTTTCTGATGAGCAGGGGGCAGAAACTAACTTCGTGTCTGAGTATGGAGCAGATTATTTTGGAAGGCTCTATAAAACCTGTAATGTTCCTGGAGGACATATCATCCTGCTAAATAAGGCGGGAACAAAGGAATATATGGAGGATATACGTGCGGCTTCAGAAGCGATGAAGGAATTTCCAGGCGGATTCATGATCGGCGGCGGAGTAACCATCGAAAACGCTCAGGAGTATCTTAAGCTTGGGGCTTCTCATGTTATAGTGACTTCGTATGTATTCCGTGACGGGCTTATTGATTACAAGAGACTTGAAGGTCTTGTGGAAGAAATAGGCAAGGAACATCTGGTTCTTGATCTTTCCTGCAGAAGAAGGCTTAATTCAGCAGGAACCTATTCATATTACATAGTAACTGACAGATGGCAGAAATTTACGGATACCCATCTTAATCATAAAACACTTGATCTGCTCAGCAAGTTCTGCGATGAATACCTGATTCATGCGGTTGATGTTGAAGGAAAGAAATGTGGCGTCGACAAGGATCTTCTTAAGATGCTTGGAGAGTGGAAGGGCACTGCGCCTATCACCTATGCAGGTGGTGTATCAAGCTTCGAGAATATGGATCTGATCCGTGAGTTAGGTCAGGGCAAGGTTGATGTCACAGTTGGAAGTGCACTTTCCATCTTTGGTGGTGACATGGACTTCCAGGAGGTTGTTAATTACAGCAAATAGGAGTGTAGTATGAAGAGGTTTAAAAAATACGTTGCATCAGTTGTGGCAATGATGATGTGTGCATCTATGGCTGCCTGTGGAGGCGCTGCGCCAGATGAACATCCACTTGATGGTGATGGGTATGACAATACTCAGAGTACAACTGAGGCTGGAGACAGCACCAGCACAGATAGTTCTGGTACTGATGCAGTAGAGGTGGCATCTAGTTCACTTAAAGGAACCGGACCAGCAACTAAGGAGGATGCCTTTAATTCAGAGGGCGGAAATGACTCTGCTCAGTTAAAGGATGGAGATGTGCTGGTTGATATTAACTTCGATGATAACGATGTTGATGGCTTCATGTCCTATACAAATGGCGGTACATTTGACCTGAAAAATGAGGATGGCCAGCTTGTAGCGACAATAAAGAACTGTGGTGGACTTGACTACGCAAACCAGATCTACTGGGATGGATTTGGGCTTAGCGAGCACTGCGTTTATACATATAGCTTCGATATCTCCTGTGATATTGAACGTAAGGTGGAGTATCGTCTCCAGATAAATGGCGGCGATTACCATGCATATCAGGGTGAAAAGATAGATGTTGGCCCTGATGTTACAAACTTCTCCGTGGATTTTGAGATGACTGAGGAATCTGATCCTGCACCACGTATTGTTTTCAACATGGGTAAGATGGAGGATATGTCATCAGATCCTGGAGAGCATAAGATAACGATCGATAATATCAAACTTCAGGTTAAGGATGCTTCTAACGCAATTGAGGTATCAGCTCTTCCAACCTATGTGAATGTAGCTGCTAATCAGATGGGTTATAAGCCAGACGATAAGAAGTTTGCAGTTGTAAAGACAGATACTACTGGTGATGAGGAGTTCATAGTTTGCGATGCATCAACAAATGAGACTGTTTATGCAGGTAAGCTGGGGGATCCGATTCATGATTATGGCGCAGATATAGAGACAAGACAGGCTGACTTCTCAGCCCTCACTGAGGAAGGCGAGTACTATGTCTATACTGAAGAAGGCGCCAGCTATACATTTGGAATCTATGACAATCCATATACAGATATTTACCGAGACACCGTGCTCATGCTTTACAGACAGAGATGCGGTATAGCTCTTGAGAATAATGGAGTCTTTGATCATCCTGAGTGTCACACAAGCGAAGCTGTTATATATGGCGATGAAAGTGGCAAGAAGGTGGATGTAAGCGGTGGCTGGCATGATGCTGGTGACTATGGAAGATACACTGTATCAACAGCCAAGACAATAGCAGACCTGCTGAACAGCTATCAGGACTTCGGAGTAGAGGACGATAATCTGGGTATTCCAGAAAGTGGAAATGGCATCCCTGATCTACTTGACGAAGCACGTGTGGGTCTTGACTGGATGCTGAAGATGCAGGACCCTGAAACAGGTGGTGTTTATCACAAGGTAACCTGTGCAGTATTCCCTGAGACAGTAGCTCCAGAGGAGGAGACAGACGAGCTTATCCTTGCTCCTATCTCTGTAACAGCAACAGCAGATTTTGCTGCATGTCTTGCAAAAGCAAGCGTAATGTATAAAGACATAGATGCAGATTTCAGTGCCGAGGCACTTGCTGCAGCTGCAAAGGCGTGGGATTATATATCCGGCCTTGAATCCTTTAAGGGCTTCAAGAACCCTAAGGAGATCGTTACTGGAGAATATTCAGATGACAAGACTCTGGATGAGAGATACTGGGCAGCAGTTGAACTTTATCTCGCTGGTTACGAAGATACAAAAGACTTCATAACAAAGACAGATGCAAATGATATAAATGAAAATCTTGGTTGGGCAGACGTAGGTCTATATGCAAATTACGACCTGGCACTTTCAGATGATGCAGAGCTTGCTTCGAAAGGTAAAGAGCAGATCGTGACATTTGCTGACGAATTAGTTGCTCAGTCAAAGAAGACAGGTTACTTCCTTGGTTTTGGAAGCAACTTCTTCTGGGGAAGTAACATGAATGTTGCTAACCAGGGCGAGATTCTCTATATGGCTCAGAAGGTAACAGGAGATGCAACCTACGGTGAGTTGGCAAAGCATCAGCTGGATTATCTTCTTGGTACTAATGCCATGGGATATTGCTTCGTAACTGGTTACGGAACATTCTCTCCTGAGAATCCTCATCATAGACCATCACAGGTTGCCGGACAGGCAGTCAGCGGAATGCTTGTTGGTGGACCTAATAAGAATCTTGAGGATCCATATGCTATAGCAGTGCTCACTGAGGAGAGCCCAGCTACCAGCTATGTGGATAACGTACAGAGCTACTCAACTAATGAGGTGGCTATATATTGGAACTCACCACTTATCTATCTTCTTGCAGCAGAGCAGTAGATAGGATCCTTATAATAAATGCAACATGGAAATAACAAGATGGACAGCGAAACAGTAGTAGAAAAAACAGAAAAGTCAGAAGACCGTGAAAAAGACGGCAACGTATTTAGCAGATTCTGGAGTCGTAACTGGTCGTGGATCATATCCACGACCGTTACGGCTGTATTTATGATAGTAATCATGAAGATTCTAAAAGTTGCCCCATTTGGTACATACGGATTTACTCTTGTAGATAGTATTCATCAGTATGTGCCATTTTTTAGTGATTATCAGGAAAAACTGAAGACAGGGGGCAATCTTTTCTATACCTGGGATGTTGGAATGGGACAGAATTTTCAGTCTCTCCTTCTTTACTATATGGCATCCCCACTTAATCTGATAGTAGCCCTTGTATCCCGAAGACATATCATGACAGTAATGTCATGCCTTATATCACTCAAGATGGCTATATCATCAGGCTGTTTTAGCTTCTTCCTTTCTAGAAGAAGAGGGAAAGCTACAAACAATATGATGATAGTAGCGCTGGGTATAGCCTATGGTCTGAATAATTACATGTGTGGCTATCTCTGGAATCTTATGTGGCTGGATTCCATAATGGTACTGCCACTGATCATACTTGGTTACGAAAGATTGATCAAAAAACAGGATCCAAGGATTTATATCCTGGCGCTGTTCTATAGTCTTTATTGCAACTACTACATCTCATTTATCATATGTATATTCCTGGTTCTTTGGTTCCTTACAAATGGCCATAGCAATCCGAAGAAATTCTTCTTTGATGGTCTTAGATTTGCTGGGGCATCGCTACTTGCAGCAGCAATGTCGGGACTGTCTCTCCTGGTTTCCTACCTTGGAATTATGAAGACTGCTTCTGCTGGAGCGGGATTCCCACAGTGGAACTGGTATCAGAATTTCTTTGAACTTATAAAGAACCAGTTCTTCTTAACAAAGCCAATAAATATGAACACATTTGATGGTCCTGCAAATCTGTATTGCGGAACCCTTACCATAGTAATGCTGTTCATTTATGTTTTCTCTAACAAGATCAATAAATGGGAGAAGATAGGACGAATAGTTCTTCTTACTATCTTCCTTGTCAGCATGAATCAGGAGCTTCTGAACTTTATCTGGCATGGATTCCACAATCAGTATGGAATACCAAACCGCTTCTCATTCCTATATATCTTTACGCTTTTGCTTATCTGCTACGACATGACAGTTAAGCTTAGAAAGACACATATGGTGTCAATTATTATAGGAGCTATTGTTTCGATAGCATTTCTTTTTACCTGCTACTTTACAGTTGGTTTTGATGAGATTAAATCAGTTAATTATTATATGGCGGCATCAGTGTTCCTGATGGTTATGTACGGAGTTCTGCTTGTTCTAAGAAGAACAAACTTCATACCGATTAAGATCAATACAATCTTCCTTGGACTTCTTCTGCTACTGGAGCTGATCACTAATGCGGCTGTTGGTCTTACGTCTAGAACTCCTGCCAGTGGTGAATACTATCTTCAGTACACAGAGGAGATGGAAGAGGCTACGGCGAAGATCAAGGAACAGGCGGACGCCAAGGGTCTTACCTTCTATCGTGAGGAAGTGGTTAATCCGATCCTTCTGGACGAGAACACATATAACAACATGAAGAGTATCGGTACCTTCTGTTCAACAGTCAGAGGTGACATGGTTCAGGTGATGTCTTACATGGGCTTCTATACAGGAGCCAATGAGTTCATCTACATGGGTGCGACTCCGGTGACTAACGATATCTTCGGTGTCAGATATATCTATGTGAGAAACAACGACTACTTCCCAGAGTCAGATGATCTTGTACCTGTACTTACCACAGATGATATGGTGGTTTATGAAAACACTACCGCCATGCCGATCGCATTTGCTGTTAACTCGGATGTGGAAACCCTGTGGGCATATGAAAACTATAACTGCGCAGCTGTGCTGAACAATTTTGCACAGTGTGCAACAAATGAGAGAAGTGACATCTTCCAGACCATCTATCCTGTAATAGGAGTTTCTGGGGATAAGTGCGATGTAAACTTTGATTCAGAGAATCCAACCATTATAGGATTTAGTAACGCAAATGAATCTGATATGGCAGTAAATGCAAGCTTCGAAGTACATGAAGAAGGAAGATACTTTGTAAATATCAGAGCGAACTATATAAATGAGATCACCTACTCGGTTAATGGCGAAGAGAGGGCTTCTGACAGATACCAGACTCAGATGTTTGATCTTGGCGAACTGAATGAGGGAGATGTTGTTCATCTGAAACTCTCCTTTGGAAGCAGTCATGCTAACGATGGAACTATTAGCTTCTACACATCGCTACTGAATAAGAATGAGCTTACAACCTTTAGGGCGAATCTTATAACAAGACAGATGGTAGTAGAAGAATTAAGAGATGGATATTTGAAAGGACACATCACTCTTGATGATAATCAGCTGATCTACATGTCTGTTCCTTATGATGAAGGATGGACTGTATATCTTGATGGACAAAGGGTCGAACCTGTAAAGATCGCAGACTCATTTTTAGGCATAAAAGCAGGAGCAGGACAGCATACAGTGGAAATGAAATATGTGCCAGAAGGCTTCCGACCAGGACTTGTTCTTAGCATCCTTGGCTGGCTCGGATTTATCGCTTTATGCATATATATATCATTGAAAAAAAGAACAAAAAAAAGTATAATCAAATAAGGTGTGACAAGCAGGGGTTAGGTTATTAGTGAAGTGGTATATAAGTCTTGTTACATAAAAGAATAATGAGGTGTCTACATGGAAAAACTAAGAAAAATGGAGCCAAAAAAGCTTGCACTTATCACTGCATTTCTCGTAGCAGTAGTAGGTGTTGCAGGAGTCTTTCTTTCGTCGGGTAACATGCTTGTGATTGCTATCATTGCGGTAGTACTTCAGGCAGCGATAGTATTCTTCGTTCTATGTACTGGATCTGAGCAGGCAGTGGAGAAAACCCAGAGCGATAAGTATAGAAAGCTCTTTAAGAATCTTCCTATCGGATTTGCTCAGGCAAAGATCATAAGTGATCCTGCTGGTGATGTAATCGGCTATCAGCTAGAAGATGCAAACCATACATTTGGTTCATACTTCAGTCTTGATAGAGAAGAGTTCGTCGGAAAGGTTCTTGGCGACAGTCATATAGAAGTTCTTCAGGATATCAATGCCTGGTTCAAAGCTTATAACACTTCCGGTACAAAGGAAGGCGACCTTATGGACGTTGAGATAACTATGGAGAAGCTTGGAAAAGTCTTCAACACAGTTATGTACAAGTCTGAGGCTGACTACATCAATATGGTAGTTATTGATGTAACAGAGCAGAAGGAGACAGAGGCTAAGCTGTCTAAGGCTATCACAGATGCAAATGCTGCTTACAAGACACAGGCAGAGTTCCTTGCAAACATGAGCCACGAGATCCGTACACCTATCAACGGAATCCTCGGTATGATCCAGCTTACACTTATGGCTGATGATCTTCAGGCTGATTATAGAGACAACCTTATTACAGCTAAGAATTGTGCAGACAACCTGCTTCGTCTTATCAACGATATCCTTGATATCAGTAAGCTTGAAGCTGGTAAGTACAAGATCAAAGAAGAAATCTGTGACATCAAGAGTGCTATCGAAGAAACAGTTGCAGCACATGTTCCATCAGCAGATGGAAAGAACATCTCACTTGATCTTTCCTTCGGTAACAACATGCCTAAGCTGGTTCGTGCAGATGGACAGCGTATCCAGCAGGTACTTAACTGTATGCTTTCAAATGCTATCAAGTTCACTTCAGATGGTGGCGTAAGAGTTAAGATCGCAGCCCTTGATGATTCAGCTGATACAATAAGACTTAGAATCGCAGTTGCCGATACAGGTATCGGTATCTCGGATTCAGATATGAGTAAGCTCTTCGTGAGATTTTCACAGGTTGATGGTTCAGATACAAGAAAGTACGGTGGTTCAGGACTTGGACTTGTTATCTCTAAGCAGATTACAGAGTTGATGAATGGTACTATCTCAGTACAGAGTAAAGAAGGAATCGGTTCAACATTCATTGCTGAGATTCCTGTAAAGGTTGTTAAGCCAGCTGATGCTGAGGTTGAAGAGGTAACAAAGGAAGAACCAGCAATCTACTCAATCAACAACGCTAACGGAAAGAATGCCCGCATCCTTGTTGCAGAGGATGAGCCAGTTAACCAGCAGGTTATCGGAAAGCTCCTTGGTATGGCAGGCTTCTCATACGATATAGCAGAAAATGGAGAAAAGGCAGTAGAGCTCTACAAGGAAAAGACCTACGATGCAGCTCTCTTCGATGTACAGATGCCAGTTATGGACGGTATCGCTGCTACTCAGGAGATTCGTAAGATCGAGTTAGAGAACAGAAAGCCAAGACTTCCAATCATCGCTGTTACAGCTAGAGCAATGTTCGGTGATAAAGAGCGTATCATGCAGAACCAGCTTGACGACTACATCGCAAAGCCATACAACCTTAATACTGTTGTTGATACACTGAATAAGTACATCGATGGCGATGACGATAAGAAGGATGACAAGAAGGAAGAAGAGAAAAAAGAAGAAAACTAATCCTTCAGATCAAGTAAATAATTCAGAAGACAGTTCTTGAAAAAGAACTGTCTTCTTTTTTTGCCTTTTCGTTAACGTAAAGTAGTTTACACCTCATCACGTGCTCACTTTTGTTTCGTCTTTTTTAACAAAGAGCATTGTCTAATATGCCATTTTGAAATGAAATGGCTTCTTAAAACTTTGTTTTTTTAAGCAAACCGGTCAAAAATGGTCGTGTTCAGTCAGAAATGGTCATGATTTTTTGCGTTTTTTCGAGACTTTTTCCTTTTACAAACGGCTAAAAATAGGGCTTTCTTTTCTTTGAAGTAGCTTAAAAAGCAACAATTTGTTGCGCAACATAACTGGGCATTTGTCTGGTGGTTGCCCCTCTTTATTGATGCTAATCTCTTAAGCACACACCTCGAGAAAGGAGGTAAAAAATGAAAACGTATAGAGTCGGACTCTATGATTCAGACCTGGATTACGCTGATGCTCTTATGAATTACGCGAACATTCATAGAGACTTGGGGATAACGATGATTCAATTCACGGGGATGAATGAGGTTAGCGATTATCTGGAAGATCAGGATCTGGATTTAATACTTACAAGTGACAATGGTTCGTTTTCTGAGACTGAGGATGGAAGCTTTTTTCAGGGTGTAAAGGCATGTGTGTTAACTGATTATAGAGGAGCTTCCGGAGGATGGCAGATCGACAGAGCGAGTACTCCATATATTTATAAGTTCAAAAGGGTTGAACAGATATGTGAAGAGGTTCGAAGCCTTATATCTGAAAAGAAAGATGTAAGGGAGATACATAGTATAAATGCGGTTTATTCGCCTATCGGAAGATGCGGAAAGACGAGACTTGCAAAGGCACTTGTTTGTGATGACGGGGTGAGAGGAGGATTGTACGTCTCTGTCGAAGATTTTTGCGAGAATCCTGACAGATTAGAAAATAAACTTTTGTTTTTATTGAAAGCAAACTCACCTGAACTTGAGGAAGTCTTGTCTTCTGAGATTCAGTTGACGAACGGTTTCCATACCTTATGTTTGTCAGGCATTTATATGGACATGCGTGATGTAACCATCGACGACATGGAAAGACTGAAGGCCAGTCTTCTCAAGACGGGGAGATTTACAACTATAGTATTCGATCTGGGAAGCTCAGTGCTCAGCGACCTAAGAATTTTTTCACTATTTGACAGGATATACATGCCCATTCTTGATGATGATGTATCGGAGAGAAAGGTGTTAGTTTTTGAAAGGATGCTTAAGGATATGGGGCTCAGAAGTCTTATGACAAAGGTTGTGAAGGTAAATGTCCCGGATGTGGATGAGAATAGTGCTGAGATGGAACGTGTGCTGTGGAGACTTGAAGGTGGAGAAGATTAATGGAGACAGATCTCAAAATAAAACTAAAGACAAGTGTAATGGATAGTATCGATCTATCAGGAGAGATAAGGGATGAAGATATAAGTCAGCTGATAGATAGATGTATCTCGGAGATGACTGATACATATATTCCACTTAGAGAAAAGGTGGATTTGAAACGCGAGATATTCAATTCCATAAGAAGATTAGATGTGCTTTCCGAACTCTTGGAGGATGACAGTATTACCGAGATCATGATAAATGGACCGGACAATATTTTTTACGAACGTTCAGGAAGTATCTATAAGTCTGAAAAACATTTTGAAGATGGAGACAGGCTTATGAGTGTAATTCAGCAGATTGTTGGTGAAGCTAACAGGATGGTAAATGAGACAACTCCTATCGTTGATCTCATATTAAAGGATGGATCCAGAGTAAATGTAGTCTTAAAGGGAATATCGGTGGATGGTTCTTCCGTTACCATCAGAAAGTTTCCTAAAGAAATAATGGGTATGGATAAGCTGATAGAGCTTGGTGCTATAGATAAGAAAACGGCTGAGTTTCTGGGGCTCCTTGTAAGAAGTGGATATAACATTTTATTTCCGGAGGAACTGGTGCGGGAAAGACTACATTCCTTAATGCTCTGTCAGAATACATTCCAAAAGACGAGAGGGTAGTAACCATAGAAGATTCTGCAGAGCTGAAGATAAGGGGGATTTCGAATCTGGTACGACTGGAAGCGAGAAATGCAAATGTGGAAGGACGAAACATGATCACGATCAGGGACCTGATAAAGTGCAGCCTAAGAATGAGACCGGACCGGATTATTGTTGGTGAGGTAAGGGATGCCGCTGCAATAGATATGCTTCAGGCTATGAATACAGGACATGATGGAAGTCTCTCTACAGGGCATGCAAATTCAGCCCATGAGATGATGATGAGACTGGAATCCATGGTGCTTATGGGAGCGGATCTTCCACTGAAAGCAATAAGGCAGCAGATTGCTTCCGCTATAGATGTGATAGTTCATCTGGGAAGACTTAGAGATAAATCAAGAAAAGTGCTGGAAATCAGGGAGGTAATAGGCGTGAAAAACGACGAGATCATAACAAATGAAATCTACAGGTTTAAGGAGAAGGAACCTAGTGATGATGCTGTATCTGGAGAGCTGAAGAAAAAGAATGACTTAAAGAATGTAAATAAGCTGATAAATGCGGGCTTGATCGGGGTCTATAGAGATGGAGGCTACTAATGAGGTTTACAAGGGAAGAGGTGCTAGCTATAGCTGTTTCGATAGTGGGGTCGTTGGTGATAGCATTTATCTTTTTCGGGCATCTTTGGGGAATTATACCAGGAGGTCTGGCTGGAATATATATCTATAAGGTTATGGTTGAGAACCTTAGAAGAAAAAAGAGACAGGAGCTTTTGGGGCAGTTTAAGGCGATGCTGATCGCAATGCAGAGTGCTTTGGAGGCAGGGAATTCTATGGAGAGGTCGCTGAAGGAGTCGGCCGAGGAGATGAGACAGCTTTATGGTGATAAGTCGAGGATATTCAGAGAGCTTGTGATCATTGATAAGAAATTAAGGTTAAATATTTCTCTTGAGGAGGCTCTTGAAGAGTTTGCCGACAGGGTTGATATAAAGGAAATCTATGATTTTGTTGAAGTGATTTCAGCGGTTAAAAAGACCGGTGGAAATGCAATAAAGATAATAAAGGACACTGTAAACAGGATAGTCGAAGTAATAGAACTGGGTGCTGAGCTGGAAGTTATTGTTGCATCGAAAAAACTGGAGCAGCAGTTGATGGTGATTACGCCTGCCGTGGTGATACTGTTTCTCCGAGTTACCAGCAAAGGTTTTTTAAGTCCACTGTATGACACCATCCTGGGACAGATCATTATGACAGTAGTTCTTGGAATAAATGTTTTTGCAGATTACCTGGGAAAAAGAATCGTTGATATAAACATTTGAAAGGAGAGAAAGGATGGTTGGTTATATCACAGTTGGTCTTCTTCTGGTCATTTGTGGCCTGGCGCTGATCAGCAGAAAAAACTATAGCAAGTACAAGGATGGAGCGGGACCTTTATGGTGGCTGTCCTTCTGGATAAAGGATCATATAAATAAAGCTGGGATAATGGAGTACGTTCGGAAAACAAAGCCCCTCAATACAAAAGCTTTGTCTCAGGAAGTCGACAAGAGAATAGCGGAATATGTACATGACTTCCTCCGAATACTAGTTGCTTTTCTTATAGTCCTGGCGGTGATCAGCTTTATTCCAGAAAAGACAGAAGATATTTATACCGTTGAAAGACCTGATATAGGACAGGATCCGATATTTGTGGATGTGAGGCTTATTGATAAGACCACACAGGATGTCGATACCTACAGATTGGAGGTTAGTCCTAGAGAGTATACACGTGAAGAATTCAATCAGGTATCTGAAGAAGCTGAGGAGTATATAGAATCAGTTCTGCTTGGAAATAATTCAAGTAGAGATTACGTGGTAGAGGATCTGGTCTTTCCTACAAGCTATCAGAATACGGGTTTGAGAATAATCTGGGAGACAGATATGCCTACAATTCTTGGAAGTGATGGAAGGATTGTGGCAGATAGTGTGAAAGATAAAGAACGTGTGAATATAACAGCTACCATAAAGGATTCAAACTATAGCAGGGTCTATGAAACCTATGCTGTAGTCTCTAAGGAAGAAAACCTAAGTAACTCCGATAAGGCAAAGGTCGCAATGCTAAACATTGAAGGGGATAACAGAGCCGGGAAAGAGTTTAAGCTTCCTAGAGAACTCGAAAACGTAACAATAGAGAGAAATATAGAGACAAAGAATGAGAAGCTTACATATGTGCTCATATTTGGTCTTGTAGTCATATTGATAACTGGTTTTTTAAGGTTTAACAAGCTAAAGGAGGAGGGAGAAAAAAGGGATGAGGAGATAGGTGATGCATATTATGGGTTTACGAATAGACTGGCTATATATATAGGTGCTGGGTTTACGCTGCAAAAATCCTTCAGGTGTGCAATAAAAAATGAAAAGTGTGAGTATCTTGTACGCGAGATTGAATACACCCTTAACACGATTTCCTCCGGCATACCTGAATCAAAGGCTTATATGGATCTTGGCAGCAGGCTTGGTCTTGAAGAATATATGCGTCTTTTATCACTTATCAGTCAGAATCTTAACTTTGGTAATTCAAATCTTTTAAAGCTCTTAGATACAGAGGTTAAGACCAGTTTCTTCTTAAAAAAGGAGAGGGTTAGAAAAAAAGGGGAGCAGGCTTCGGAAAAACTGCTTATACCAACCGCTATTCTACTAATTACAGTAATTATTAT
>Ga0129306_1001631_pt1 | contig 24179 bp, 20 predicted proteins | sample P827metagenome_FD_94438 | JGI IMG/M metagenome (GOLD analysis project Ga0129306, IMG submission 94438) | Capybara group fecal microbial communities from Wisconsin, USA - P827 metagenome | ecosystem: Host-associated > Mammals > Digestive system > Large intestine > Fecal | place: USA: Wisconsin... | reverse complement strand
TGAGTGACGTGATAGGATAGGATATCCGTATGACCGATCTTGAACTTATGTATCTTAAGAGCCTGTCGAAGCAGTATCCGAATGCGGCTGCCGCTTCGACAGAGATCATTAACCTTCAGGCAATCCTCAATCTGCCTAAATCCACCGAACACTTTCTGACAGATATTCACGGCGAATATGAGCAGTTCAATCATGTACTCAAGAACGGCTCCGGTACGGTGCGCCGTAAGATCGACGAGGAGTTCGGGATCAATCTGTCCGATAGGGACAAGCGATCGTTGGCAACCCTTATTTACTACCCCAAGGAAAAACTGGATATTGTAAGAAACAGCGAAGAAAATCTGGAGGACTGGTATCGCATCAATCTCCACAGACTGGTACAGGTGACCAAACGTGTGTCGTCCAAATATACCAGATCGAAAGTCCGCAAGGCACTGCCTAAGGAGTTCGCATATGTTATCGAGGAACTCATCACCGAGAAGGCTGAGATCCAGAATAAGGAAGCATATTATAACGAGATCATACACAGTATCATACGTGTGGGTGTTGCTCCTGATTTTATAGTGGCACTTTCCAATCTGATACAGCGCATGGTCATAGATCATCTGCACATCGTCGGAGATATTTTCGATCGCGGACCCGGTCCTCATATCATCATGGATACGCTAAGGTCATACCACTCTGTGGATGTACAGTGGGGTAATCATGATGTGGTATGGATGGGAGCGGCAGCAGGCAGCAGGGCATGCATTGCAAACGTGATCAGATTCTCGGCCAGATACGGTAACTTAAGACTGCTCGAGGAGGGCTACGGCATAAATCTGATACCGCTTGCCACCTTTGCTCTTGAGACATACGGAGAAGACAGATCTGATGTGTTCAGGATCAGATATGACAGGGATTATGACGTATCCGATCTTACTCTGGATGAAAAGATGCATAAGGCCATCACGATCATCCAGTTCAAACTTGAGGGACAGCTTGTACGTAAGTATCCGGAATTCGGAATGGATGACAGACTTCTTCTCGATAAGATAGACTTTGAGCGCGGAACCGTCAGGATATGCGGTAAGGATTATGAACTGCGAGATACATACATGCCTACGGTGGATCCCGCCGATCCTTATGCGTTATCACCGGGCGAAGAGGAGCTCATGAATAAGCTGACATCTGCCTTTACCCAGTGTGAGAAGCTTAAGTCCCATGTACGTTTTCTTTTTTCCAAGGGAAGTCTGTATAAGGTATATAACTCCAATCTGCTCTATCACGGATGTGTGCCCGTGGATGAAAAGGGACAGTTCAAGAAGGTGACCATCCGGGGACAGGAATACTCGGGTAAGGCACTGTATGACATACTCGAGCACCATGCCAGAAAGGGATATTATTCCGCCGATCCCGAAGAGCGTGAACTCGGACAGGATATCATGTGGTACATATGGACCGGTCCCAACTCTCCCGTCTTCGGCAAGGATAAGATGGCTACGTTCGAGAGATACTTCGTGGAGGATAAGTCGGTTCAGAAGGAGACCAAGTGTGCCTATTACCGGCTGCTCGATGATGAGGAACTCATAAACAGGATACTTACCGAGTTCGGTCTTCATCCCGATTATTCCCACATAGTCAACGGCCATGTGCCGGTGGAGGTCAAGAAGGGAGCCAGCCCGATCAGATGCGGCGGCAAGCTGCTCGTCATAGACGGTGGTTTCTCCAAGGCATATCAGGGCAAGACCGGTATCGCAGGATACACTCTCGTAAGCAATTCACACGGCATGAGGCTCGTTGCCCATAAGCCCTTTGAATCAACGGAGAGTGCGATAATAAACGAATCAGATATATTCTCGGATGACATCTCGGTGGAAGTTTATCCCATGAGACGCCGTGTGGCGGATACCGATATAGGAGCGGATATCCGTGATCAGATCAGTCAGCTTGAGGATCTTCTCAGTGCCTATCATGAAGGCCTGATCGCCGAGAGAGGGTAATCGTTATGGAATTCAGACCATGTATAGATATACATGACGGACGTGTGAAGCAGATCGTCGGCGGAGCACTGGACGAGGCGTCCTCTCAGGTAAAAGAGAATTACGTATCCGCATCCGATGCGGCATACTATTCCGGACTGTACCGTGATAACGGACTGCGCGGGGGCCATGTGATAATACTTAACAGCTCCTCAAGCCCGATGTATGAAGCATCCCGAACTGAAGCGATCAATGCTCTTAAGGCATATCCCGGAGGACTTCAGATAGGCGGAGGCATGAATCCCGATTGTTCCGAAGGATATCTGGATGCAGGTGCGAGTCATGTCATAGTGACATCCTATGTGTTTAAAGATGGTGAGATAGACATGCAGGCACTTGACCATATGGTATCAGCTGTCGGAAAGGAACACCTCGTGCTGGATCTGTCTGCCAGACGAAGGGATGACAGGTACATGATAGTGACGGACCGCTGGCAGAAGTTCACATCCGTCGAACTGACCATATCGACTCTGAACGAACTGTCAGCATACTGTGATGAATTCCTGATCCACGCAGTTGATGTGGAGGGCAGGATCTCGGGTATAGAATCCGAACTGGTGGGAATGCTGGGAGGATGGAACGGTAATCCCGTGACGTACGCCGGAGGCATACACAGCTTCGACGATATCAGCCTGATCGAGACTCTGGGATGCGGCAGGGTCAATATAACCATAGGGTCGGCGCTTGATCTTTTCGGCGGACGGATGAGTTTTGAAGAAGTGACCGCATACTGCCGGAATCAGGCATAACGGTAAGGAATAACGAAGAGATAAACAGTAAAAGCCCCTGTCCGATCGGACAGGGGCTTATTTACGTCATAACAAATTAGCTATTCTAAAACATTACATATATGTGTAACAGGTAGGATAAGCAAATCAATTATAACTTGGTTACGTTTACGGCCTGAGGACCCTTCTCACCGTTAACTACTTCGAACTCAACTGCCTGGCCCTCGTCAAGAGACTTGAAACCTTCCATATTAAGCCCGGTGTAGTGAACGAATACGTCGTTACCGCTCTCATCAGAGATGAAACCGTAACCTTTCTGGTTGTTAAACCACTTAACTGTACCCTTGTTCATTGTGTACCTCCGAGAAAATGAAACTGTCGTATGGATACTGCTATTCGTCCATACCGTGCAAGCATAGCACGTTTGAATTCACGTGTAAAGTGATTTGTCTTATTTGCATATAAAACGATGATATGTTAAAATGTTACAGATTTGTTACGAAACAAGACGCAAATGCGGACGGAGGAGACGATTGAGCGAAGAACAGATCAAGCAGCAGGAACCTGCACAAACCCCCGAAAAAAAGAAGAAAAACAAGACCGAGTATCATCTGATGCTCTTCGTCGATAACAAAAAAGAAGGCGGAGTTCACCAGATGGGGATCAATCGTATCTTCATAGAGATAGTTGCCGGTCTGATCGCTGTAGCTCTGCTTGTCACGATCATCGGCTGGGCGGTCAACTCTTCGATCAGAAAGAAGGTAACTGCCGAGAACGAGACCTTAAGCCAGAAGGTTGAGGAACTGTCCGCCGAGGTTGAGAGACTTACGGCCGAGAATTCCACTCTGTCCGATAAGGTCACGATACTCAGCAACACCGTTAATACCAAGGTGGAGCTTGAAACCGCCGCTCAGGAAGAGAGCGATGCTGCTCATTTCCCTCAGGGATTCCCGCTTTCATCATCCGCGTCGATGACCACCAGCGAGGAAGATCCGAAGTGTCTGATATTCAGCTGCAGTGAGGGTACCAGTATCATATCGGCCGGAGAGGGTACCGTACTGGAGGTTCTTCCAGATACAGATTACGGATACTGCATCCGTATAGATCACGAGAACGGATATATTACCGAATACTATATGCCGTGCACACCGCTCATCAAGGAGGGCGATGCGGTTCTTCAGGGAGCGATACTGGCACTCGTGGAGAGCAAGGATACCAAGCTGGCTTATAAGATATATCAGGACGGCAATCAGATAGATCCGATGGAAGTTATCAAGATCGACGGATGAGGTTGCTTTTCTTAATGATATAAGATATGATATGCGTTGATGCGCAAAGAAGACCGAAACTGCTTAAGTGCATTGCTTTTTATAAGGAGAGGATAATGAAAAAGAAACTGCTAATGAGTCTTATGATAGTTTCTGTAGCTGCAGCGCTGGTTACAGGCTGCGGTGAGCAGGAGGTTGAAGAGACTCCCGAAGTCACTGTTACTGTAGAGGCTATTCCGGAAGAGAAACCCGAAGAGGTTGTAGAGGAAGAGCCTGTTGAGGAGATCGTTGACGAGCTGCCTGAGGGATATGTCAGATCCGAGCTTACCAACCTTCCGATACCGGAGGAGATCAAGGATCAGCGTCCCATAGCGGCCATGGTTGATAACGAGTCACTTGCATTACCTCATTACGGAATCGCTGAGGCGGATATCGTATATGAGCTTATGAACTCGACATTAAACGGACGTATCACCAGAATGATGGTACTGATGAAGGACTGGGGTTCGATCGAGCAGATGGGTTCCATCCGTTCCGCAAGACCTACCAACTTCTTCATATCTGCAGAGTGGAACGCATGTCTTGTACATGACGGCGGCCCGTTCTATATCGACCAGTATATCGCACGTGATTACTGCTGCCATTTCTCCGGCGGATTCTCACGTGTTAATAACGGTAAGGCTACAGAGTACACAGAGTATATAATGAAGGGCGATCTGGAGGAGAAGTTTGCTGCTTCCAGCTATTCAACCGATTATGATGAGTACTATCCCGGTACACATTATACATTCGCGCTTCCTTCGGCTCCCAATGTGCTCGGAGAGACCTACAGCGGATATACATATCCTGCAACAGCTGTAGATTTTCCTTTCCCGCACAACAGCTCCAAGCTGAAGTACAATGCCGAGACCGGACTGTATGAGTATTCCGAGTACGGTAATGAGCACCGCGACGGTGAGGATGATGAGCTTCTGACATTCACCAATGTTATCATTCAGAAGTGTACATTCTCCCAGCTTGATGACAACGGTTACCTGATATTCAACATTCTGGCAGAGAACATGCCCGGTTATTACCTGACCGGCGGCGAAGCCATCGATATCACCTGGAGCAAGCTTGCCGAGACCGATATCACCAGATACTATGACGGTACCGGCCAGCAGATCACGCTTAACACAGGTAAGACATATATAGCCATCGTTCCCGATGATGACTGGGACGATATGGTTATCAAATGATAGGATAACAGTCTGTTTATTACAGGACCTCCGGTATATATGCCGGAGGTCTTTTGTGGTATGATTAGACGGATGAGTGATTATACTGAGATTGACGGATTGAGAATTTCATACAGGTTCAGCGGGCCTGAGAGTCCAGATGCTCCCTGCGCAGTGATCATGCAGGGCTGGGGGACAAACTGCCGTCTGTATGACGGGATAGCGGCGCTGCTGGAGGACAGATTCCGTGTGCTTCAGTTTGACCTGCCCGGATTCGGATTGAGTGATGAACCTGATGAATCGTGGGATGTATCACGATACGCCGAGTTTACGAAAGGACTCCTTAACTCGCTCGGTATCTCGAAGGCCATGATGATAGGCCATTCATACGGCGGCCGAGTGATAATCAGGCTGGCTTCGACGGAGGATCTTCCGTTTGAGATAACCCGGATCATACTCATAGATTCAGCCGGCGTTCTTCCTGTAAGAACTCCCGCTCAGCTTCGCAGACAGAGACGATACAAGATGCTTAAACGTCTGTTTGATAACAGGCTGGTTTATTTTCTTTTTGATGAGATCATAGATGACTGGAAGAGCAGACAGGGATCCGAGGACTACAGACAGGCTTCCCCTGTCATGCGCGGTACTCTGGTCAAGGCTGTCAATGAGGATCTGACAGGACTTCTGCCGTCCGTTAAGCAGGATACCCTGCTGGTATGGGGTGAATGCGATACCGCCACTCCTCTTCGTGATGCACACATCATGGAGGAGAAGATACCTAACAGCGGGCTTGCGGTCATTCCCGGCGCAGGGCATTTTTCTTTTGCCGAGAATCCGGCTTTATTCTCACAGATCATCAACTCCTATCTGAACAGTGATCCGGAAGATCACGGACAGGAGGCGGTATGACAGCGATCGTGATCATGGCGGTCCGCATAGCCGTCTCGCTTGCACTTACAATATATGCCTATACATATGCACTGAAGTACAACCTGCATATGTTCCAGCTTAACGGATATAAGAACTCGGAGCATCTGGTGTGGATACGCAGATACGCCAAGAGGCAGTGGGTTCTGTATGCAGGGATACTTTTCGGTATCCTGTGGGTGATCTTCAGGCGCAGCATTGTCATGGATGTCATCATGTGGCTGTGGATCGCGCTGATCATAGTTGTCTTCCGTGCGCTCTGCGGGATGTCCGCAAAAAAGAAACTCGTATATACGGCGCGAGTAAAGAGGCTTACGGCTACCGTGATCATAACGGATATACTGCTGTGCGTCCTGCCCCCGGTCATTACTCCGCTCGGACTGTATGCGGCCAAGGGACTGATGCTCATAGTCCTGAGCCTGAAATTCATATCCTGCGTGATTGCCAATATCCTGAATTCTCCGATGGAGAAGGCAGTCAACAGGCACTTCATCAATGACGCCAAAAGGAAGCTTAAGGCTTCTCCCGATATGACCATCATAGGCGTGACGGGCAGTTACGGTAAGACCAGCGTGAAGTACTATCTGGGTGAGATGCTGTCAGCCGGATATAATACCCTGATCACGCCGGAGAGTTACAACACTCCCATGGGCGTGGTGCGTACGATACGTGAGCATATGAAGCCCGACACGGAAGTGTTTGTATGTGAGATGGGAGCCAGACATGTGGGCGATATACGTGAGCTGTGCGATCTGGTCCATCCCGATCACGGAATCATCACTTCAATAGGGCCGCAGCATCTGGATACATTCCATTCGATCGAGAACATCATCTCCACCAAGTTTGAACTTGCCGATGCACTCCCGCCCGGAGGCATGCTCTTTTTAAACGGTGATAATGAATATATCAGGGGAAATGCTTCGAAATACAAGGATCCGATACTGTATCATGCATCAGGCGACGCAGGAGCAGACGGATATCGCAGTGAGAACATCAGGTTCGATGCTGCAGGCACTTCGTTTGATGTGATCGCTCCGGACGGGGAACGTGAATCATATCAGATGTCGCTCATAGGTGAGCATAATGTTATTAATGTGGTCGGAGCGATCAGCGTGGCCCACAGCATGGGGATACCGCTCAGGGATCTTATCATTCCCGTCAGGAGACTCCGCCCGGTAAGTCACAGACTTGAACTTATCAGACGCGGTGATCTGAATATAATCGATGATGCATATAATTCCAATCCTGTCGGAAGCAGGGCGGCGCTTGATACTCTCGCCATGTTCGAAGGAACGAAGATCCTGATCACGCCGGGTATGGTGGAACTGGGAGAGCGGGAAGAGGAGTATAACCGTGAATTCGGTGCTCATGCGGCGGAAGTCTGTGACCACATCCTGCTCGTCGGACGTAGACGCGCAGTGCCGATCCGTGAGGGAGCACTTAACGCCGGGATTGATGAGAGCAGGGTCAGAGTCTTTGACAGATTGGAGGACGCTTTCGGATATGCGCAGACGATCCGCGCTGATTCCGAGAAGTATATATTGCTGGAGAATGATCTTCCGGACAATTATTGATCAGATGAGGAGAATGGCATGAAAACACAGGTGGCGTTGGTATTCGGCGGACGCAGTGTCGAACACGAGGTATCCGTTATATCGGGCATACAGGCATATATGAACATCGATACCGAAAAGTATGATGTTACGCCGGTCTATATGACCAAGACCGGAGAGTTCTACGTGGGAGACTCTGTCGGAGATATAGACAGTTATAAGGACATTCCCGCACTGCTTAAGAAATCCCGCCGTGTGATATGGGTAAATGAGAACGACTCAGTGAAGATGCGCGAATACCCGTCCAGACTTCTGGGAGGCAGGTACGAGAGGCAGATCGATATCGTGTTCCCCGTTGTACACGGGACCAATGTCGAGGACGGAGCCCTTCAGGGATTCTTCAAGACGCTGGGTGTTACGTTTGTAGGTTGTGATGTCTGTGCTTCCGCAGTCGGAATGGATAAGTACGTGACCAAGACTGTCCTTAAGGACGTCGGAGTGCCGGTACTTGACGGCAAGCTGTATACACTGGCTGATTACCGGGATATGGACAGCCTGACTGGACGCATAGAGGAGACATTCGGATATCCCGTGATCATCAAGCCCGTCGATCTGGGTTCGAGCGTCGGGATAAGCATAGCGCATGATAAGCGCGGACTGGTCGAATCACTGGATGATGCCTTCAGATATGCCTCAGTTGTCCTGGCAGAGCATGCTATAACCGATCTTCGTGAGATCAACTGCTCGGTGCTGGGAGATGAGAATGATGCCGAGGCATCCGAGTGCGAGGAGCCCATGCATACGGAGGAGATACTCAGCTATAAGGATAAGTATGTCTCCGGAGCCAAAGGAGGCAAGTCCCAGGGCATGGCATCCGTATCACGCAAGATACCTGCGGATATCTCCGATGAGATGCGTGAGAAGATCCGTGACATGGCTGTCAGATCCTTCAAGGCTCTTAGGTGTAACGGTGTGGCACGTATCGATTTCATGATCGACGGTGCTACCGGAGAGATCTACTTTAATGAGATCAATACGATCCCGGGTTCACTCGCGTTCTACCTCTGGGAACCCCTCGGAGTGCCCTATAAGGAACTTCTCACGCGTATGATAGAACTGGCACGTAAGAGAGCCCGTATAGACGGATCACTGACATTTACGTTCGATACCAACATACTCGATGCAGCATCATTTGGTGGTGCAAAGGGCGGTAAGGTATGATAAAATAATCCGTGTGTGCTAAGACCCTGAAAGAAGCGGATGATCGAGATGGATGAATCAACTTATGCCGAATACAGGCGAAGACGGGTCCGGCGACTGAAAAAGATAATACTTATCACACTGGCGCTTGCCATCATCATACCTCTGGTATGTTCGATCGTGTTCCTGAGCCTGTTCATTCACACGCGAAGGGAGTTAAACGAACTACAGAACAGATATGATGAACTGCTCACATCCATGGAGCAGCTCAGAGACGATATAGAGTATATTGACGAGCCGCAGGATGTATATACCGTATCCGATGTGACTGATTCACAGCGTGACGTATCCACGGAGGAAGCTCCCGATATACCGGCTGAGAGCGATGAAGACGAGCAGGTCAGAGAGGTTTATCTGACATTTGATGACGGGCCGAGTATATATACCGATGAGATCCTTGACATATTAGCCGAGCATGACGTTAAGGCGACGTTCTTTGTAACAGGCAAGACGGATGACTGGGCTGTAGAGGCCTATAAACGTATAGTCGACGAAGGGCATACGCTGGGAATGCACTCCTACAGTCACCGTTATTCCCAGGTATATGCTTCCCGGGAATCCTTTGTGGAGGACTTGAATAAGCTTCAGGAGTATCTCTACGAGGTGACCGGTGTGTGGTCCAGATATTACCGGTTTCCCGGCGGCAGTTCCAATACGGCGTCCACCGTGGACATGAGCGAACTGATCGACTATCTCGAAGAACAGGATATCACCTACTTTGACTGGAACATCGTATCGGGCGATGCTTCGGGACACACCTTAAGCGCCGACACGATATACAATAACTGCATATCGCGTCTGTCAGGTTTTAATGAAGCGGTGATACTGATGCATGATGCATCGGATAAGCACAGCACAGTGGAAGCTCTCCCGCGTATCATAGAGAGCATTCAGGAGATGGATGACACAGTCATCCTTCCGATAAGCGACGATACTTTTCCTATTCAGCATAGAGAATGAAATAAGAAAGGGCAATTAACATGGGATTTTTTTCTGATCTAAAAGATGATTTATCACAGGCAGTCAATGAGATGATGCCGGAGGAGGATGGAATGTCAGCAACTGAAGGAGAAACTTTACCTGATGTAGACTTAAGCGCAATGCTCGATAAGATGGAGGCAGGCGGCATCGAGGCAGAAGAGCCTGCAGCCGAGTCATTTGAGACTCCCGTAATACCTGAGCCGGTTCCCGACCCCGTGATCGAGCCTGTTATCGCCGAAGAACCTATCGTGATCCCCGAGCCGGCAGTAATGCCTGAGCCCGTATCCGTATCAGGCAGTTCACAGGCAGCAGCTGCCGTACAGGAATACTTAAGCAGCGATAATACACCTCAGGACCGTAAGCAGGTTCTTGATGAGACTGCAGTTATCACACTCGGCATGGAGATCAACGGAGATGTTACCACACAGGGTTCACTGGAGCTGGTAGGCCGTATCATCGGTAACGTCAATGCTCTCGGCAAGCTGAGCGTCACCGGTACCATCAAGGGTAATGCCAGAGCAGCGGAAGTATATGCAGAGGGTGCCCAGATGAACGGAGATGTTGTCTCCGACGGTGCTGTCAAAGTAGGTCAGAGTACAGTCATCATCGGTAATATCACAGCCACAAGCGCAGTGATAGCCGGAGCCGTTAAGGGCGATATAGATGTCAGAGGTCCGGTAATACTGGACGGTTCAGCCATAGTTATGGGCAATATCAAGTCCAAGTATGTACAGATCAATAACGGTGCAGTTATCGAAGGTATGTGCTCGCAGGCATATGCCGATGTTAACCCGACATCCTTCTTTGAAGAACTCAAGAAATCATTCTGAGTACGTGACCGGACATAGAGCCGGTCCGGATATGAGGTGCGCATGAAGAGAGTACTGCTTAAACTGAGCGGAGAAGCGCTGGCAGGGGATAAGAAGACCGGATTTGATGAAGATACGGTCCGCATGGTAGCCCTGCAGGTCGCCAAACTGGTCGATTCCGGCATACAGGTCGGTGTGGTCATAGGAGGAGGTAACTTCTGGAGAGGAAGGACCAGTGAGCACATCGATCGTACCAAAGCAGATCAGATAGGTATGCTGGCCACGATCATGAACTGTATCTATGTATCGGAGATATTCCGCAGCGAGGGGATGAAGACCAGTATCCTTACTCCCTTTGAGTGCGGGTCATTTACCAAATTGTTCTCAAAGGACCGTGCCAACAAATACTTCGAGCGCGGAATGGTAGTCTTTTTTGCCGGAGGAACGGGCCATCCGTATTTCTCGACCGATACCGGAGTTGTACTCAGGGCTGTAGAGGTTGAGGCAGATGTCATACTTCTGGCCAAGGCAGTGGACGGTGTGTATGATTCCGATCCCAAACTCAATCCTGCAGCAGTCAGGTTTGATGAGATCAGCATAGATGATGTCATAGCAAGAAATCTTCAGGTAGTGGATATGACGGCATCGATACTGGCAAGAGACAATAAGATGCCGATGTGGGTGTTCTCACTGAACGAACCCAACAGTATAGTAGATTCAATTATGGGGCAGTTCCACGGGACCAAGGTTACGGTCTGAAGTCAGTTAAGGGGGTATATCATGGACGAGAGATTGAATACATACAGTGATAAGATGGAGAAGACTCTGGAGCATCTGTCAGGCGACTACATGTCGATCAGAGCAGGCAGAGCCAATCCTCATGTGCTGGATAAGATCAAGGTGGATTACTACGGTACACCCACACCGCTTCAGTCTGTAGGTAATGTAACCGTTCCCGAGCCGAGACTCATACAGATCGCACCGTGGGAAAAGACGATGATCAAGGAGATCGAGAAAGCCATTCTGGCTTCCGATGTCGGCATCACCCCCACCAATGACGGAGCAGTCATCAGACTTGTCTTCCCTGAGCTTACCGAAGAGAGACGTAAGGAACTGGCTAAGGATGTTAAAAAGAAAGCCGAGGATGCGAAGGTAGCTGTCAGAAATATCAGAAGAGACGGTAATGACGCATTTAAGAAACTCTCCAAGGCAGATGATATCTCAGAGGACGAGATAAAGGACCTGGAGGACGGTCTTCAGAAACTGACAGACCAGTATATATCCAAGATCGATAAGCTGTGTGAGGAAAAAGCTTCAGAGATCATGACAGTATAAACGAACCGGGGGACAACGACAGCTGTCCCCTGTATCTTTTCAGGCAGGTTTATTATGCAGGAGAATCTTAAGATACCGGAACATGTAGCGATCATAATGGACGGAAACGGCAGATGGGCCAAAGCCCAGGGCAAGCCCAGGACCTTCGGTCACACCGAGGGAGCCAAGCGCGTGGCAGATGTTACCAGAGCCGCCGGACAGATGGGCATACGATATGTGACACTGTATGCCTTTTCCACCGAGAACTGGAGCCGCACCGCTGAGGAAGTAGGTGCTCTTATGAAGCTGTTCCGCGGTTACCTGAAGACCTGCATCAAGGACGCCGACGAGAATAATATGCGTATCCGCGTGATCGGTGATAAGACCGGCCTGGATGCCGATATACAGGAGGCGATCGCTCACGTCGAGGAGCACACGGCCCGTTATGACGGCGTTACGCTTACTCTCGCGATCAATTACGGCGGACGTGACGAACTCACACGTGCGGTCAGAAAGATAGCATCCTCTGTGGAAAAGGGCGATATATCAAGCAGCGATATTACCGCTGATACGATAAGTGCCCACCTGGATGCACCCGATATACCCGATCCCGATCTGATGATCAGAACATGCGGCGAAGAGCGTATATCCAACTTCCTTCTGTGGGAGCTGGCTTATTCCGAACTGTATTTTACCGATGTTGCATGGCCCGACTTCGGTCCCGAGCAGCTTCGTCAGGCAGTTGAGGCATACACCCGCAGAGACAGGAGATTCGGAGGTGCAGATGAGTAACTTCCTCCAGAGAACACTTACAACAGTCATAGGCGGAGCATTCATGATAGCAGTGATACTGCTGGGCAGGGAGTTCCTGACAGGAGTACTTCTTTTTGCGGCAGTGGTCGGTTATCACGAACTGGCCGGAGCCTTCGGCATACATGAGGAAGGACGTAAGTTCGGAGCTATGGAAGTTGTTGCCTACATCTTTATCTTTATCTGGTATGCACTTCTGGAGGTTCAGACGCTGGGGCTTCTGGATGAGGACAAGCTCGGGCTGATACGGTTCTGCGTCATCATACTCATGCTCATGGCTCATATGAGCGTGTATGTCTTTACCTATCCGAGATATGATGCCGCCCGCACGATATCATCGGTTTTTTCCGTAATATACTGTCCCGTGATGCTCTCGTTCGTGTTTATGATCAGGGCTATGGAGCACGGCATCGTACTTGTGTGGATGGTTATCATATGTTCATGGATATGTGATATCAGTGCATATCTGGTAGGTATGAAGTTCGGACGGCATAAGATGTCACCGGTTCTGTCACCCAAGAAGAGCGTTGAGGGTGCGATCGGAGGAGTATGCGGTTCGGTTATAGTAGGCTGCGTGTATGCGGCACTTCTCATAGCGCCGTCATCCGATGCTCCGACATGGGAGATCGTAGCTACGATAGCGGTGATCTGCGTATGCGGTGCACTGATATCCATGGTCGGCGACCTGTCGGCATCAGCCATCAAGCGTAACCATGACATCAAGGATTACGGACATCTGCTGCCCGGACACGGCGGTATCATGGACCGGTTTGATTCGGTCATATTCGTGGCACCGGTGGTATACATGCTGTTTCGTTTATGCCTGTAGGATATATAGACTTCTGTGAGGAATAGGATGCGTACGATTTCCATAATAGGGTCCACCGGTTCGATAGGAACCCAGACCCTTGATATAGTCAGAAAAGAAAAAGACATAAGAGTATCGGCCCTGGCTGCGGGACGGAACATTGACCTGCTCGAAGCACAGGTCAGGGAATTCAAGCCCGAAGTGTGCTCATGTATGGATGAGCCGGATGCGCTCGAACTGAGGGCGCGGCTTGCGGATATGCCGACACGTGTCGTAAGCGGCATGGACGGACTGATCGAAGCGGCGACAGAGCCCGATGCCTCCATAGTGGTCACCGGTATCGTGGGCATGATAGGCATACGGCCTACCATTGCAGCGATCGAAGCAGGCAAGGATATAGCTCTGGCCAATAAGGAGACACTTGTATGCGCCGGCCATATCATCATACCTCTCGCTGAGAGGTGCGGAGTTAAGATACTTCCCGTGGATTCCGAACACAGTGCGATATTCCAGTCACTGAACGGAGAACCCAAGGACAGACTGGAGAAGATCCTGCTGACAGCATCCGGAGGACCGTTCAGAGGAAAGAGCAGATCCGAGCTGGAGAACATGACGCTGGATGATGCCCTGAAGCACCCCAACTGGTCCATGGGTCGTAAGGTCACGATCGATTCTGCTTCACTGTGCAATAAGGGCCTTGAAGTGATGGAAGCCAAATGGCTCTTCGGGGTGGAACTAGATCAGATAGAGGTACTGATCCATCCGCAGAGTATCGTTCACTCGGCGGTACAGTACCGGGACGGTGCCATCATGGCTCAGCTGGGTGTGCCGGACATGAAACTTCCCATACAGTATGCTCTGTATTATCCCGACAGAAGACCGATGGATAACGGCAGAGTGGATCTGTTCTCGCTGGGAAGCCTGACGTTTGAGAAACCGGATACCGATACGTTCCCGGGACTTAAGCTTGCATACGATGCATGCAGAAGAGGCGGCAGTCTGCCCACGGTATTTAATGCGGCTAACGAAGCTGCGGTCAGAATGTTCATAGACGGGCGGATCCGTTTCGTACAGATCCCCGAGTTCATATCGGCGTGCATGGATCATCATAACGTGATAGATGATCCGTCGGTTGAGGATATACTCGGTATTGAAGCCGAAGTTGATGCTTTTGCGGAGGCATACAGATGATAGTATCGATCATTCTGTTCATACTGATCATCGGTCTGCTGATCATTTCGCATGAGTTCGGACACTATATAGTCGGGACGATGTGCGGTATCAGAGTCAATGAGTTCACTGTTGGATTCGGACCGAAGCTGTTTTCGTTCAGGAAGGGTGAAACTCTTTTTGCTCTCAGACTCCTGCCTTTCGGAGGTGCATGTATCTTTGACGGCATGGAGAGTTTCGGTGATGAAGATGCACAGCTGGATGAGCACTCGCTGCCGAACGCTTCACCGCTCAAGAGGGTGGCGACACTTGCGGCGGGACCTTTTGCCAACTTTATCCTGGCATTCTTATGTGCGCTCATACTGGTGGGATATACAGGGGCAGATCTGCCGGTGATCGATTCCATTATAGAGGGATCGGCTGCCGAGGAAGCGGGACTCATGCCCGGCGACATGATCACCAGAGTGGGCGGCGAGCGTGTCCATCTGTATCGTGAAGTGAGCATGTTCTCAGCAATGTACAGCAGCGGTAAGGAAGTGGAACTGGAGTACATTCGTGACGGTGAGAAATATACGGTTGTTCTGACTCCCAGGTATTCAGAGGAAGACGGCCGGTACTATATCGGATTCCGCGGAGGAGCCGAGATACTTGACTGTAATCCCTTTCAGACATTTCAGTATGCCTTATACGAGGTACAGTACTGGATGAGATATACAGTCAAATCCCTGGGTATGATGATCACGGGCAAGCTGGGAATAGACGCTCTGTCCGGACCGGTCGGAATGGCGGAAGTCGTCAGTGATACATATGAGGAAGTTCGCCCATACGGGATCACCAGTGTTATACTGACAATGATGAATCTTATGGTACTCCTGTCGGTCAATCTGGGAGTCCTCAATCTCCTGCCGCTCCCCGCACTGGACGGAGGCAGATTACTCTTTGCACTGATCGAACTGGTAACGGGTAAGCGTGTGCCGCCCGAGAAGGAAGGCCTCATTCACCTTGTCGGAGTAGTGGGATTCGTTTTCCTGATGGTTGTAGTAATGTATCATGATATAGCCAGGTTGTTTAACTGACGGAGGATACGGTTTGTACGCTGTAAGTGCACTTGTTTCTCTCATATTGTTCGGTATGGCCATGACGGCTCTTATTCTGGGCATATCCACTTATCGCCAGAGTGAGAGGTCGCGCCTCGGTCTTAAGATGCTGTTTGTGTTTGCCAGTGTGTTCGTATGGGATGCCGGCTATGCATGGATGGGACTGTGCTATGACAGCGAATGGGCTTATGTGGCCAGAGCGATAGCTCTGATCGGCGTGTATGTATATATGATAACGGCGATAGAGTATGTCGGCGAGCTGTCATTTTATCCCGGAGTGACCAGATATGTGTTCTATGCCGTATACAGTGTGGTGGCTCTGATCAGCTGGATCAAGATCATCGGGAAGTCTTCGGTAACATTTGTAAATACACCCTGGGGCTACTGGTATAAGAGTTCCATGACATGGGGAAGGTATATGCAGTTTTCCTGCATCCTGATCGCCATCGTCTTTTTCTTTATCATCCTGTCATATTGGAGGCATACCACGCTGCTTAAGCGCGAACATATGATCATCAAACGCTTCATGCTCTTTGCCCCCATCATGTTCTCCGGCTATATACTGGATACTCTGATGCCGTCCCTGTTTGATATGGCGGCAATACCGGGAAGTGCCGTGTCCGCATTCATCTCAGCCATGCTCCTGTACGGAATATCGCGCAGATACATGGCATTCGGAATCTATGAGCGTAATATCACCAAGTATGTGTTCAGAGACGTCAGGGTGCCTGTCCTTGTACTTGACGCCAGAGACAGCATCGTGATGTGGAACAGCGTCGCACCCGAATATTTCGGGCTGACTGCGGATGAGATACGCGGGATGAAAAAGGATGATCTCCTGTCGCTCACCGATGAGGAAGAACTTCTTGACAGGACTGACGGAGAAGAGATCTATACTGTAACTTCGCGGCGTGATGAGCTCTCAGGCAGGGATTCGTATTGCCGCTTATCGGTCACCTCGTATTATGATGAATTCAACGACCTCATGTATACCATCTGCTTTGTCCAGGATATCACGGACATCAGGGAAGCTCTCAGGCAGATGGATGAGAACCGTCATATAGCCGAGGATGCGAGCGAGTCCAAGAATGTATTCCTGGCAAACATGAGCCATGAGATCCGTACTCCGATGAATGCTGTCATAGGTATCAGTGATATACTGCTCGCCGATCCGGAAACGAGTGATGAAGTTAGACAGCAGATCCGTCATATACGTGAGGCGGGTGACAGTGTACTCGGTATCATCAATGATGTCCTTGATATATCCAAGATCGAAGCGGGACGCAGCGATATGGTTGAGACACCGTATTCTCTTCCCGATATGCTTCACGCCATCAACAGTATCATCCGTGTCAAGATAGCAGAGACTCCGCTTGAGTATATAGTGGATGTGGATGAGGATCTTCCGCGTACGCTTATAGGCGATGAACTGCGTGTCAGACAGATATTCCTGAATCTGATCAGCTATGCGATAAATAATACCGAAAAGGGCTATATCCATATCAAACTCCGCGGCAACAGAGAGTATGGCGGTTTAAGACTCCATGCCGAAATCTCCGATACCGGAACGGGTATGAGATCCGATGATCTGGAGCATGTATTTGAAGCATTCGGCAGGATCGACACTCACAAAAACCGTGACATGCAAAGCTCGGGTCTGAGTCTGTCGATAAGCCTTAAGCTGGCACAGGCCATGGACGGAGATATAACCGTTGAATCCGGACACGGCCGCGGTACCACATTCCACGTTAACTTCTTCCAGAGAATGGGAGAGGATGAGATTATCGGTTCAGAGACTGCAGATGCGATCAGGAATGACAGCTATGAGTTCAAGGATAAGAAAGATAGCTTTGAATACCGTGAGCACCCGGGAAAGAGTGTCCTGGTAGTTGATGACGCGCGGGTTAATCTCATGGTTGCAAAGGGGCTTCTTGCACCGTACGGCATGGAAGTAGATACAGCTTCGAGCGGAGCACAGGCTGTTGAACTTGCATCGAAGAAACACTACCGTATCATACTGATGGATCATATGATGCCCGAGATGGATGGTGTTGAGACGATGCATGCCATTCGCGATCTCGGCGGCTATAACAGGACGGTTCCTGTCATAGCTCTCACTGCGAATGCAGTTGACGGCACACGCGATATGCTCGTAGCCGAAGGCATGCAGGATTATATAACCAAACCCATAGATAAAAAGATCTTAAATGATGCGATAGAAAAGTATTGTTGATCGCATCAGTTAGTGATATACTCATTCTCAATCCGAACGATCTGTTCGGAGGCGGGAGATTTGCCTCCCGTGTTTTCCGCATAACGCCCGAATAATATTGTGAGGTATGACTATGGTCAGTGGAGTGTACTGGTCCGTGGGAGACCGCGCCGTTAACGAGGACACCGTTGCCCTCGAATCGGTGCGAACGGACAGGGGAGAGTGTACTCTGGTCGTTGTATGTGACGGCATAGGAACGCTTGAGCGCGGTGAGATCGTGAGCGGCTATGTGACGGAATGTCTGATCAGATGGTTCTATTCAACCGGGATCCATATGTATGCAAGCCCCGTAAAAAAGATCAAACGCAGTCTGTGTAAGTGTATATACGACTGTCATATGGAACTGAAGGCAACGGCCGTTCAGCGCGGTATAACGTGGGGGACCACCTGTACTTGTCTGTGTATCTGGGGGGGAAGATATGTATGTCTTCATCTGGGAGATACCGTGGCATACAGGATGAGGATGTCAGGCGCACCGGGAGCAGATAAAGCCGTGAAATGTCTTACCCGTGCGCATGTGAATGATCGGGGAGAACTGATCAGATGCGTAGGCAGCATGAGATATTATGAGCCGGATATCTCATCGGGATGGTTCACGGGTCATACCGGTGTGCTGGTAGCCAGTGACGGGTTCGCCGGATGTTACCTGTCCGATGAACTCAGGGAAGGATTGCTCATGGGTGAGAATGTTACGCAGGAGCGTCTGGAGAGAAGGCTGGCGGCGCTGGGGAATGAGGCATCGTCCAGAGGGAGCAGAGACAACCGCAGCGCGATATGCGTGATCCTGTGATGCGGTCGAAGTAAGTGAGAGGAGGTTAGTATGGAACTGTTATACGGAAGATACAGAATGGATTCGCTGGCAGGACGCGGCGGGTTCGGAAGTGTATATAAGGGCTATGATGAGAGCATGGAACGTGATGTCGCCGTTAAGGTGGTCGAGGGGATAGGTGAGCACGAGGCGGCGATCCTTAAGTCACTCGATCACAGGGGACTGCCGAGACTGTACGACATATATCGGGATGCCGGGCATACATATCTGATCATGGAATGGATAGAGGGCATCGACCTGGAGAGATATATCACTACCCGCGGTGTCATGTCGGAGAAAAAGGCTACAAAGATAGGTCTGGAACTGCTCGGTATACTCGGCTATCTTCACAGCCTGCGTCCCGCTGTCATATATCAGGATCTGAAACCGGCCAATATCATGCTCATGCCGGACGGACATATCAAACTGGTTGATTTCGGAACGGCACTGGTGATGAATTACGGGGATGATGTCAAGAACATGGCGGGCACGGTGGGATACGGTGCACCTGAGCAGAGAGGCCTATGCGGCACCAGACATGCCGGTATACAGAGCGACATATATGCCTGGGGCGCAGTGATGTACAGCTGCCTGAGCGGAAGGATGTTGAATAAGCCTCCGTATACTATGGAGAAGCTTAAAGTGGTGGCTCCAGGTGTGTCATACGGTATGGCGCACGTGGTAGGCAGGGCAGTCTCACGTAATGAAAGAGACCGGTATGAGACAGCGCGCGATGTGGCTGAGGCGCTCAGGACCGGCAGGTACAGAGATGTGATATACAGACTTGGCTTTGTACTGGTCATGTGCCTGCTGATCATACCGTTCATGCTGTGCTGGTATGCCGCATTAAGTGACGGCATGTTCGGAGCGCTGGAGACTGCCATCGGGACAGGAAACGTAAGAGGAGTATTGGGAACGGAAAGATACGATAGGGATGCGGGTCTCCTGCTGGTAACGGGCGGCCTGATGCTTCTGGCCTTCAGAAGATTCAGGAGCAGGAGATATATCAGGATAAACAGGAGCGTATATCTGAGCGCAAGAAGGATGCCGGGATTATGGATGGGAGCTCTCCTTGCGGGGGCTGTTCTCGGGGCCGGCATAGGAGGCTTTAACGTACCAGTTTCATATGCCGAGGAACTGGAAGCGGGTGATGATATACTGCCTGTCAGTATCGTGGCTGAAGACGGTACCAGAATGCTGCTTAAGTACGATGCGACATATAACGCAGAGGGCGATCTGAGGCTTCTCATAGACCGTGAGATACTGGAGGAAAAGGGTGACGGATGCCTGAATATAGCCTATATACCGGACGATGACGGAAGGGCCTGCGCGAGGAGTATTAATCTCCAAATCGACTCTTCGATGTGGTAAAATTAGAGTGACGCCCTGACGGGCGTAACTCGTAAGAAATGCTTCGCATTCTTACCCTATAGAGTGACGCCCTGACGGGCGTAACTCGTAAGAAATGCTTCGCATTCTTACCCTAAAATGTTTGAGTTTTTGCTGGAGCGGAGAGGCTATGTACAGAGACAGGACCAGAGTAATACACATCGGAGACAGGGTTATCGGGGGCGGAAATCCCATCCTGATACAGTCCATGACAAACACGCATACCGAGGATGTGAAAGCCACGGTCGACCAGATACACCGTCTTGAAAAAGCCGGATGTGAGATCATCCGTTGTACCGTACCTACTCCGGAAGCCGCAGAGGCGCTGACTGAGATCCGTAAGCAGATCGGTATCCCTCTCGTGGCGGATATCCATTTTGACTATAAGATGGCTATAGCAGCCATGGAACACGGGGCTGATAAGATACGTATCAATCCCGGCAATATCGGCGGACGGGACAGACTCGCCGAAGTGGTGAAGTGTGCAAAGGAAAGGAATATCCCCATCAGAGTCGGGGTCAATTCCGGATCTCTGGAGAAGGACATCATCGCGAAGTACGGATCCGTAACAGCCGAGGGAATAGTTGAGAGTGCCCTGGATAAAGTGGCTATGATAGAGGATATGGACTATCACGAGATAGTGATAAGCATCAAATCCTCGGATGTGATGATGTGTGCAAAAGCGCATGAGCTGATCGCAGAGAGGACCGACTATCCTCTTCATGTGGGCATCACCGAATCAGGCACATTATGGAGCGGTAATATCAAGTCCTCCGTAGGACTCGGCATGATACTCTCTCAGGGTATAGGAGATACCATACGTGTATCTCTTACCGGCGATCCGGTTGAGGAGGTGCGCACTGCCAGACTCATACTCAGAACTCTCGGATTGCGTAAGGGCGGCATCGAAGTTGTCAGCTGTCCGACATGCGGAAGAACGCAGATAGATCTGATCGGACTGGCCGAGAAGGTGGAAGCCATGACAGCCGATATCCCGCTGGATATCAAGGTTGCCGTGATGGGCTGCGTTGTCAACGGCCCGGGTGAAGCCAGAGAGGCCGATATAGGAATAGCCGGCGGCATCGGAGAGGGACTCCTTATCAAGCACGGCGAGATACTGCGTAAGGTCCCCGAGGATGAACTGCTCGATGCGCTTCGAAATGAACTTCTTAACTGGGAACAGACCGTTTGATACCGATGGAACAGAAAGCTTTTTATGATGTATTTCCCAAAATTGAATTAGACGGGATACTGCATGACCTGTTTGATCGGGTATCGGTGGTTAAAGTATCACAGAATTCGGACAGATCCCTGCTGCGTATATATCTGACCAGCGATAAGCTGATCACTTATCAGCAGCTTGCCGTTGTCAGGCGGAGTATAACAAGACAGCTCTTCGGCGGCGGTGGCCCCGAGATCCTGATCTATCCGAAGTTTCATCTGTCTGCGCAGTACGATCTGCCCAAACTCTACGATATCTATAAGGAATCCCTTTTTGCTGAGATAGCCGATCACAGCATGATACTCTATGACCTTTTGAGTAATGCACGGGTTGAGTTTCCCGACGGGGAGACCATGACCCTGATATTTGAAGAGGGTTCATACCGTGAGAAGAGAGTCCCCGAACTGGAGGACATCCTGCTTAAGATATTCACCGACAGATGCGGACTCGACGCGAAGATCATCATTCAATACAACAGGAACACCGAAGAGAAGGACAACCGGGGATGGACCGGCAGCTGGGTGGAAGCTGCGATCAATCCCGACGGTCTGTCTCATATCGTGCCCGGTGCCGAACCTCCGGACCGCTCCGAGGCATCCGATAACACCGCAGCAGAAGAAAAGCCGGTTAAGGAAAAACGCAATCCCAGGATATCTCCGCTTCGTCACAGCGAAGATCCTTCGGTCATATACGGCCGCGACATAAAGGATGATGCTATACCGATATCGGATCTGCAGGGAGAGATCGGAGACTGCGTTATCCGCGGCATGATCACATCTGTTGAGACCAGACAGATCAAGGGCGAGCGGACCATAGTCACGTTCACCGTCACGGACTTTGATGACAGCATCAAGACCAAGCTGTTCATTCATAACGATCAGGTTCTGGAATTATGCAATGACCTGAAAAAAGGTGCATTTGTCAAGATACACGGCAAGTGCCTGATGGATACGTGGGATAAGGAACTGGGTATCGGATCGGTATCCGGCGTCAAGATCATACCGGACTTTCGTACCAAGCGGCATGATACCGCACCGGTCAGGAGAGTAGAACTCCACTGTCATACCAAGATGAGCGAGCTGGACGGAGTATCGGATTGTTCATCCCTGGTCAAAAGAGCATATGAATGGGGGATGCCCGCACTGGCCATAACCGATCACGGCGTGGTGCAGGGATTCACCGATGCCTACCACACATGGTGCGATCTCTGGGACAGAGAGAGCAAGAGGCGTAAGGAGGCCGGAGATCCGGCTCCGGACAAACAGGATTTCTTTAAGATCATATACGGTGTCGAAGCATATCTGGTTGATGACCTTCGCAGGATAGTGAACGGTGATACTGCCAGGGACATATATTCACAGACCTACGTGGTATTTGACCTTGAGACCACAGGCTTCTCCCCCGTAAACGATGACATCATAGAGATAGGTGCCGTGAAGATACGTGACGGCGAGATAGTCGACAGGTTCTCCACTTTTGTTGATCCGAAGAGACCTATCCCTTTTCGTATAGAACAGCTTACATCCATAAGTGATGCCATGGTCATGGGTCAGGATACCGTGGATATCGCACTTCCAAAATTCCTGGATTTCATCGGCGGCGAGGATACCGTGCTCGTCGGACATAACGTGGAGTTTGATGTAAGCTTCATCAGAGAAAAGATGAAGACCGTGCTGGGGCTGGAGTGCGGATATACATATGCCGACACCATGGGTATATCCCGTGCCATACAGCCCGGTCATAAGAAGCATACTCTTGATGCCGTAGCCAAGAGACTGGAGATCGATCTGGGGCATCACCATCGCGCGGTGGACGATGCGGAATGTACTGCCCTCATATATCTGAAGTTCATGGATATGCTTAAGGGCATGGGGATAGAGGATTTTGAAGGTCTGAACAGATATGCCGAGGAAGGATTCGAAGTCATCCGCGGCCTGCGTGCCACCCATTGCATCATTCTGGCAAAGAACAATATCGGCAGGATCAATCTGTACAGACTGGTGAGCATGTCGCATCTGGACTACTTCTCCGGTAAACCCAAGATCCCCAAGAGTATGCTGAATAAGTACCGTGAGGGTCTCATCGTCGGAAGTGCATGCTGCGCAGGTGAACTCTACGAAGCTCTTGTGGAGAAGAGAGGCGATGAACAGATCGCTCATATCGTGAACTTCTATGATTATCTGGAGATACAGCCTGTAGCGAATAACAGGTTCATGATCAACAAGACTGCCAAAAAGGACGGCGTCGAGTACAAGAAGTATCCGGATATCAATTCCGAAGACGATATAAGAGAGATCAATAAGCAGATCGTCAAGCTGGGAGAGAAGTGGAATAAGCCGGTAGTGGCTACCGGTGATGTACATTTCCTGGATCCCGAAGATGAGATATACAGACGTATAATTCTTGCCAATCACAGCAGCTCCGACGAGGATGATGAATCTCTGCCGCTGTACTTAAGGACTACGGAAGAGATGCTGGAGGAGTTTGATTATCTGGGTGAAGAGAAGGCGTTTGAGGTCGTCGTG
>Ga0129306_1001629_pt1 | contig 24210 bp, 26 predicted proteins | sample P827metagenome_FD_94438 | JGI IMG/M metagenome (GOLD analysis project Ga0129306, IMG submission 94438) | Capybara group fecal microbial communities from Wisconsin, USA - P827 metagenome | ecosystem: Host-associated > Mammals > Digestive system > Large intestine > Fecal | place: USA: Wisconsin... | reverse complement strand
CGAGGCGGAAAAGGCTTTGATGTTCCGCTTGGCACAAAACAAGTGCTGCGATATGCGCTACTTGGACGACTGGGCAAGAAGTCAGCAGGCCGACACGCTCGATTACTGGAACGACATTGTGGCTATCGTTGCACCCCGTGGCTATCAAGACACCGTCTATCAGAATCGCCTGTTGGCGATGAACAGAGCCAATAATGCAGCTCGGCAAATGCGTAACGGCAGCAACAACCACGATTCGGTGCGGAATGCCATTCGTATGGTTGATTCTGCTAATCTGAGTGAGTTGAAGCAGCTGATAGCGGAGCGCGGTTTCCCGACATATAGCAGGGTGGGCTACTATTGCGTCAAATATGCCTCAGCGATAGCTTTGTACCAGCCGCTCGAGTTCTTCCAATGGTATCTGGAGCAGGCCAAAGCCGCCGCCGACAGCGGCGACTACGACCCTGAATGGCTCGGCTATCTGATTGACCGCGACAGGCGGGAGAGCATCTACGACACTGTGTTCTACTCACGCATAGAGGCGATGTTCCAAGCCGACCAGGAGGCACGTCATCTAATGAAAAGTGATATGGACCAAGCCTCGGCGTGGCGCATCATCCACAAGGTCGATTCAGCCAATCTTATTGCACTTGAACAACTGATCGGCGAACGCGGATTCCCGACGCTTTCCCGCGTGGGCTACAAATGCTGCGACTATGCTGCCCTGATAGCGCAGCACTCGCCGCCAGATTATCTGCATTGGTTTCTGGAGCAGGCGCAGGCGGCCGCCGACAGCGGCGACTTTATTCCCAGTTGGATTGCCTATATGACCGACCGCGACCTTGACCATCAGGGCAAACCTCAAATATACGGAACCCAGGGGCTTACCCGTGATGGTCTGACAGGAATGGCTCTTATCGACGATGTCGAGCACCTGAACGAACGGCGAAGAAATATGGATTTGGAACCCATTGAGGATTATCTTCCCCATATGGATATGCCCGACTTCTATATCCACCCCTCGCTTGTCGACTACCGACAATACAGCCTCAATCTCCACATCGAGGGCGACACGCTGCGGGTGTCGGGGTTTTATCTCAACCCCTACAACACCTCCACCTATGCGAAAGCCCCCATCAAGGTCGACACTACCTACTGTTTGCCGCTTGCCGACTACCGCACGTCCGACGGTGCCATTGTTTTGCGACGCGAGGGCGACTGGTACCCGCATACCAACGGTGAACTGCTGACGGCGCAGGTCCACATCACGGCGAACGACTATTACATCATTGGCGGCACGGAATGGCTTCCCTCGTTCGACATTCATCTCGTCCTCTTGCCGAAGGACAAATACACTTGCAAGGTGATTGACACGCCTACGCGCCCCTTCCATTTCTACCGCCTTGCGAGCGACACCACACAGTATCCCGATGCCTATTACCGCGAGTTCATTGACTCTTACAATTTCTATTGTACTTTCTTCGGAGATTCCTTGTCTTCAAAGCCGATGAACATCGTGGAGATTGGCGACCCGCAGTTTGTAATGTGCCAGTCGCTGCGCGATATGATTGTCTTCGGACATTATTTCTATGATGTCTACACGATGATACCCGACTTCTCGTGGATTCCTCACGAGGTGGCGCACCAATGGTGGGGCAACGGCATTTTCTTCGAGTACCGCGACTACGCTTTGGGTGAAAGCTTGACGGAATACATCAAACTGCAGTTTCTCAAAAGCCGCGGACGAGGCTACGAGGAGCAGATGGAATACTACAAGGCGATGATGGATCGTGCCGAAAAAAAGTTGCCGATAGCCGACATCCGCAGCGTGGAGTCGCAGGACGAATCCTTCGCCATCTATCACGCGGCACCCTATCGATTGGAGCAGATGAAAACCGATGTCGATGCTGCCTTGAAGCAACTCTACCGCAAACACAAACATACTATTGTGAGTCGGGATACCTTCCTGCAAGAATGTAAGATGTTTAAGAAATGGATGAAGTCGAAATAATTATAACCGAAATTTTTAACCCATAAAAAATAATCAAAATGAAACACAACATCATCAAATCCCTCGTCGCTCTCGCTTTGGGCGCGCTGCTGCTGACCAGCTGCGGCAAAGACAACAAAGACAATGAAGCCCTTATCGGCAAATGGACCAACACGGCTCAATCGTATGAAGTGACTATCTCGGGACGGGAGGATATCCCGGAAGGTTATATCTACATGGAGTTTACAGACGACAAGGTATTGGTATCCGATCAAAGGACGGACTGTCTTGCAGAGTGGCACAACTACACCCTCTCAAAAGAATCCGGCAAGCAGTTGTTGGAGATTAAAGGCGGTTGCTATAAGGGTAGGGTATTTGTGGTGGAAAAGCTCACCAGCGACGAACTTGTGCTGGCGCCGTTCTCCAGTGGAGCCGACTGGGACTTCCGCTACATTATGAAAAAGGAGTGAGAGGGAGTAAAAAGGAGTGAAAGAAAGCTATGTGGTTTACGATTTACAGTTTACGTTTTACTGTTGCGGAAAAAAACTATAAACAAACGGTAAACAATAAAAAGTTTGCATCCTGCGTTAAAGATGCAAACTTTTTTTGTATGATAGAGACTGGAATAAAAGGACACAAGGAGCAGATTGTAACCCCCGAGATGAGTGCCGCCCGGCTATGAGGGTGGTTTGGAGTGTACGTTTCATATCCGAGTTTTCTTTTTTTTGTATGTATTAGGTGCGCCAATGGCAAAAAAATATCACTGACATGAAAAAAATAGACCCTGGCATAATGAAAAATACAATTGCACGTTATAACCTTAAACATCAATGATATGAAACGCGCACTGCTTATCGCTTTGCTGCTGGCCGTCGGCACGACGGCCTTCGCGCAGCGCCAGAAGGTCGCCGTCGGCAAGGACGGCGAGATGATTGTGAACGGCGACACCATTGCCTACATCGAAAAGGAGGGCTGCAAGCTGCTCAGCACGGAATGCGTCTTCACCATCGTGGACGCCAACGACGACCTGCTCATCACCGTGCGGCAGGAGAGTTTTACCGACAAGGAGAACCGTAGCCGCGAGTTCCCCGACGGCGCCCCGACGGCCTACCTTGTCTTCTCGTTCCGCGGGTGGGACGAGGTGGCGGAAGTCGACTCGCCCTTCTCGCCCAAGGAGGAGTCTGTGGCCAAACTGGTGGCCCGCCACCGTCTGATCAAAAACCACCAGCTGGACCCCGAGGCTGTGCGCCAGTTCATCACCGCCAATGGCACCCGCTTCAGCGACCGCGAGCGCCAGCAGAACCAGCCGCCGGCCATCATCATTCAGCGATAAATGAAGACCAAGAAAGTCTTTCTCTGGACAATAGTCGTACTGTTTGCGGTAGGAGCAGTGTGCTTGTTCCTGCTATGGCGGTATATCTACACCCCTGTTTCCATCGGCAAGATGGAACGCTTCTACAAAAAGCACCATAGCGAGATGGAGCAGCTGGCAGCCTACGCCAACCGCGCCGTGGACGATAGCGCCTATCTGTGGCTGCATCTCTTTCCCAATGGCGACGAAGGCCTGTACGTACGCGCCTGCGGCACTGCTGACACACTCAGATTCGGCGTCCACGTCCTCGACAGCGACTCTCTGCTGCAAGCAGTAGGACTGACCACAGCCGAGCATGACGCCATCTGTCAGCGGCTGAGGGCCATTGGCTGCATCGGCATCAGCGTCAGCCTCGACCGCCGCCAGACGCAGATACACTACATGTATGGCGGTCCATTCGACGAATACTTCTTCGGCTATAATCTCTACAGCGGCCCGATGACCGCCGAGGAGCGCACCGAAATCCTCCGAGACGACCACCTCATACCCTACAATGACAGCGTGACATTCCTGATGGGGTGGCTGAGCCAGCGCGTCAGGGAGAAATACCTTCAAAAACACAATCTCAAATAATATGCTACAGCCCGGAATCAAAGGACATCATGAACAGACCGTCACCCCGGAGATGAGCGCCGCACGGGTGGGCAGCGGCTTGGTGGACGTGTTTGCCACGCCCATGCTGGTGGCGCTGGTGGAACAGACCTGCTACGAGAGCGTGCTGCCGCACCTCGACGAGGGGCAGGGCACCGTGGGCACGCTGGTGAACGTGAGCCATGTGTCGGCCACACCGATAGGCATGCGCGTGTGGTGCGACAGCGAACTGGTGGAGGTGGACCGCCGCCGGCTGGTGTTCCATGTGCAGGCCTACGACGAGGCCGGACTCATCGGCGAGGGCACCCACGAGCGCTTCGTGATCGACACCGAGCGCTTCATGCAAAAACTGCAGTCCAAAGGCTGATCGCCCCGCCGCTGAAAAACAGCCTCTTGCAGGCACCCTCACCGATGTGGCCTACTGCGACTGCTTCGGTCGTATAGTCGCCTTCAGCCAGTCGGCCAACATCGGCTCCGCACGGCAAGGCGGCATAAGCCTCAACGCAACCCTTCGTCCGCTCGACTTTATGAACATACGGTTCTACGCCAACCTCTTCAACGACTACTACAGCATCCAATACCGTCCAGGCCGGTGGCAGGAGAACGAGATGTTGTGCTACTCGCTGCGTCTCAACTTCTGGACAAAAGTTCTTGAACATACGTCAGCCCACTGGTTCGACGGTCTGCAACTTTTCGCCAACGCTGTCTACCGCAGCCGCACCCAGACCCTGCTGGCCGAGGTGGGCCCCTACTTCACCCTCGACTGCGGCGTGAGTACCGACCTCTTCGACCGTCGCCTGTCGCTGTTCCTCAACGTGGCCGATGTGTTCGGCACCGTCCGCACCGGTGGAAGTAGCCTCAATCCCTACAACCCCTCCGTCAGCGAATCGACCACCGAAAGCCGCTACGTCAGCTTCGGCCTCACCTGGCGCATCGGACGCACCGAGATGGAAGCCCAGCAGACCCACGGCAAGAAAGAGTCTAAGAAGAAAAGAATGGCAAATAACCAATAGCGTTGTCACACAAAGTCCTTAACTGCCAAATAGAAAGCCGAGACCAGTTGCTGGCCTCGGCTTTCGTCGTTTCGATTTAATGAATGTAGTTAAAGCAAACTGCGTCAGCACGCTTTAAACGTTAACCTTTAACCTTTATCAATAATTCTGCTTGTTGATTTCGAAGTAGGCTTGGGGGTGGTTGCAGACGGGGCAGACCTCGGGAGCCTTGGTGCCGACCACGATGTGGCCGCAGTTGCGGCATTCCCACACCTTCACTTCGCTCTTGGCGAAGACCTCTTTGGCCTCGACGTTGTGGAGCAGGGCGCGGTAGCGCTCCTCGTGGTGTTTTTCTATCGCGGCCACGCCACGGAACTTGGCGGCCAGCTCGGGGAAGCCCTCGGCCTCGGCGGTGCGGGCAAAGCCTTCGTACATATCGGTCCACTCGTAGTTCTCGCCATCGGCGGCAGCGGCCAGGTTTTCGGCGGTGGTGCCGATGCCGTTCAGCTCTTTGAACCACAGCTTGGCGTGCTCCTTCTCGTTCTCGGCGGTCTGCAGGAAGAGGGCGGCAATCTGCTCAAAGCCCTCCTTCTTGGCCTTGGAGGCGAAGTAGGTGTACTTGTTGCGGGCCTCGCTCTCGCCGGCAAAGGCGGCGTGCAGGTTCTTCTCGGTCTGGGTGCCGGCGTAGGGGTTGGCGGCTTTCGGCTCCTCGATGGGTTCGAACTTCTCCTTGCCCTGCTTGCAGCGCGGACATTTCCAGTCGGCCGGCAGCTGCTCAAAGGGTGTTCCAGGGGCTATGCCCTGTGTGGGGTCGCCCTGTGCCGGGTCGTACTCATACTTGCAAATGGTGCATTTGTATTTCTTCATTGTTTTAGATTTTTATAGATTAATCGTTTGTATAACGTCAATCGTACGGAATTATTGTATTCTAAATAAAATTATTTCCTTATAAAAACAGAAAAGCCGAGACCATTGCTGGCCTCGGCTTTTGTCGTTTTAGCGGGTTTCTAATTGTTGTTCGCAAAAAGGGCTTAGGCTTGGAGCCATTTATATTTCACGACGCTGTAGATGGGAAGGAAAGGAAGGAGGATGGGGGTCTTCTTGACGTAGGCCTGGTATTCTGGGTCGTTGCCGTAGACTTCGTTCTGGCGCAGCTCCAGACGGCGGGCGCCGCTGAACATCACGTAGAGGATGCCGAGATAACCGATGGCGGCGATGAGCCATTGCCACCACACGAGGCCGGCACCGATGCCGCTGAGCAGCACGCCGGTCCAGATGACCACCTCGCCCAGGTAGTTGGGGCAGCGCACGATGCGGTAGAGACCTGTGTCGACAAATCGCTTGGGGTTGCGCTTCTTGGCGGCGGATTTCTGCGCATCGCTGAATGCTTCGAGCAGGATGCCGCACAGTGCGATGGCGGCTCCTATCCACGCCCAGAGGTCGCTGACCTCGGCACCGGCCTCAGTGTTCATCAAGCGAAAGGCTACAGGGCTTACCTGCATCACGTAGAGCACAGCGCAGAAGAGCCATACCGTGATGATGACGCTCGCAGGCTTTTTCTGTTTCAGCGAGGGGTCGTGGAGGATTTTGTTGTAGGCCGCCGAACGGCGCTCGCGCACAAACAGGTATGTGCCCAGCCTCATACCGAAGACAAACAGCAGGACAAGAAGCACCGCAGTGGGTGCCGAGAGGCTGCCCGGATACATTATGCCCATCGCTACTGCCAGAGCCACCACTCCATAGCCGTAACCCAGACTGAAGAAATAGATGAAATACTTCCAGCCCACAGCCGACACTGCGAGCGATACTGCCAAAAGGATAAGTAGGTCTGTCATAATATCTCTGATTATTTCTGCTTCACCCAGATGAGCTTCGAGGTGTCGTAGCCGCGGCGCTGGGCTTCGGCGAGGATGGTGTCGAGGGTTTCCTTGGGCAGCTCGGGGGTGCGCGAAAGGATCCAGAGGTATTTGGCGCTGCCGCTGCCGATGAGCGCCCACTGGTAGTCGGCGTCGAGCAGCATCACGCAGTAGTCCGAGTAGAACGGCCCGAAGAAGGAGACGCGCAGCACGGCGGCCTCGTCGGTGGTCTTGGCCTTGCCGTTGGAAGTCTTCTGCTTGCCTTCCTTGATGCCGGTGTTGGTCACGGCAATCTTGCCGTCCTCGCGCAGCGCGTAGTTGGCCTTGCAGAAGTCCAGCCCGCGCTCAAAGCTATGGTCATATCGGGCAATCTCGTACCAGTCGCCGAGGTAGCGCTGCAGGTCCAGTGCCGCCACGGGAGTATTGTCAACCTTCTGCGCATTGCCGCACCCGACAAACAGAATGGCGCAAATCGAAGCAAATAATGTTTTCTTCATAATGAAAATGTTTTAAATGATTAATTACTGTATTGTGTGATTTCCTGATAGAGTGCATTCACCCCCAGCCACCAATATTTGGTCTTTTCCTGCTCCAGTTTGGCATAGACGGGTGAGGTGTAAACCATTGTTAGAGCATCAGCCATACTCTTTGCATAACCGTTCTGTAAAAGGCGGTCGGCCAGTTGTGCCACCTTGTTGGGCAGCAGTAGGTGCACATTGTCTTGGGTTATCTTGGAATGGGTCATAGTTTCACCTCCTTGTTGCCTGTGTATTCAAGTGTGGCTAATGATTGCTCGGTGTGGAACAGCAGTTGGTCTACCAACTTGTATGTCTTCAGCCGACGGATTAGTTCGCGTTTGGTGATGATGCCCGACTCATAGAGGTTGAAACTGAGATAGACATTGTCGTTGGCCACAGGACCGGTTACAATATCGTAGTCGTGGCTGTAATCCTGCACGGTTCGGTTGGCGTGCACAAAGTCCACCCACGCCTCGTTGGCCGAACGGAAACGCCGTGTGTGCAAGCTTTTCTTCGGAGTGTATTCGTAGATGTTGATATATCCTACTTTGGCGTTGTTCTGTTCCATACGCAGCTTCACCCATCGGCGAGCCTGCTGGAGGCTCGTGGTAGTATAGAAACCCGTGCCGAAGTCCAGCGGACGGTTGGCTTGGAGTATCTGTGGATGTTCCACTATTTCGAGGCTTCCGTGGTAGAGTATCATTGCTGGTGGTGTTTTAAGTATCCTTCTATCTCGTTCATTATGGCCTGTTCTCCCTGCGTGTGCAGAACCTCATAGTTGTCAATCAGAAAATCAATAACCCCACGTTTCCGGAACAGCTGCTCCACCTCACAACCCGTCTGCTTTGTCGCTATTTTGTATTGTTCAATACAGAAGGCCACAAATTCCAGTTTCGCCAGTTGTTTGTTGTCGGTCATGCTTTGATAACGTGATTATTCTGTTTTTCGTATATATGTGGCAATTAAAAATACGACAGCCGGCGGAATAGCCGTGCAATCGCGCCCCGCACCACTGCAAGGACATGAAACAATGCTGCAAAAGCGTTTTGCAATGGTGCGAGGCCGTTTTGCAATGCTGTAAATGCGTTTTGCAGTGGTGCGAGGCCGTTTTGCAGCCGTGCAATGCCCAATGCAATGGTGCGAGACCGATTTACACGACTGCAAGAGGGTTTTGCAATGGTGCGAGGCAAAATTGCACGGGAACGGCATTTTTCCGCCGCCCTGCGGACAATAAAATCCGCAATGTGGCGTTTGTTTCAGTGATTAACTTTTAATGGTTTAGAATATGAAGAAAATATTTTTGGCACTATTCGTGCTGTGCGGCATCGGTTTCGGTGCCGCGGCGCAGAGCACAAACAGCCTTGTGGGCAAATGGGAGTTCGTGAGCTGGACGCAAGTTCGCTATTGCCCCGACCACCCTGATGAAAAATACGAGGATTGGGTCATTACAGACGACACAGAACTCCGCGACATCGAATTCCGTTCCGACGGCACATGCTCGATAGAACTTCTCTGCATAGGCAAGCGTGGCAATTGCCCGTATGAGGCAACGTGGAGCGCCACCGACAGCACCGTCACCATCGTGCACGACACATCGACGATGGTATTCCAGCTGAAGGAGCTGACAACCGACAGCATGGCTATCGTTCAACTTCACAGGGGCCCCATACAAATTGCACGCAACTGTGTGTTCGGCTACATCGATTCGGTTTATGCTTATCGTCGCAAAAACAACTAACGACTAAAGGAATCCTCCGCATAGATGTAGGGTGATTATTTACAAGCAGAAAGCCGAGGCCTTTGCTGGCCTCGGCTTTCGTCGTTTTAGTGTGTCGATGCAGGATTACATCTCGCTCAGTTTCTTGTAGCCCTCATACCTAATCTTGGCATTGCGCTCGGTGGCGACGAAGAGTTCTTCGGCCTCTTGGGGGAAGGTCTTCATCAGGGAGTTGTAGCGGACCTCGCCCATAATGGGAGCTGCGGAAGTTGAGCGCAATGCCAAGCTTGCTTGAGCATTGCCGAAATGTAGCAGCGTGGGCGTAGCCAAGTCGCGGAACTTGTTCTTGCTCCTGTCGGGCTCTGCCGACGACTTCCCCTTCCCACGGGAGGCCGTAAAAAAGAAATCTTCGTCGCCGCAGCCGAGGGGGGCAAACTGCGCGGAGGAACTAAAAGAACTCCGTGCGCTGGCCTTGACACGCGGGGTGAGCCGACGGCGTAGCCGACGGTGCAGACCCGCATCGGCAGCAGCAAAGGACGGCCCCAGCGGGGCCCCTTCTTTTTGCCATTCATTATAAAACATTATTCCCATTCCTATTTGATAACGCCATTTTTAATAAATTCATCATTCCGCTTTGAAACGCCATTTTTTCAATACCAATTCAAAAAGTCCTTATTTATAACGCCATTTTTTATAAATTTGTTCCATATAACGCCATTTTTGAGATAATATTGCCCGGAGGACTACATTATTTTTGCGGTGGCTAAAGGCTGCAATGATTTGTCGCGACAGAATCGCGACACACACTATAGGGGCTATCTCTTTAGGCGATGGCATAGTTTGATGATGGGGATTAGGAGAAGGCCGAGGAGGAAGGAGATGGCTATGGGTTTGATGGGGTGAGTGGGGTTAATGGGTTGGATGGGTTTAATGGGTTTAATGGGCTGAATGGGCGTAGTGGTGGTTTCTTTGGTGGTGCTGTCGGTGGCGGTTTGGGTGAGGTGGTGGGAGTGGTCGGCGGTGCGGTCGCGAGAGGTTATCTTCTCGCGGTCGCGGGTGGTGGTGAGGCGGGTGGTGTCGCCGGTCTCGTTGGTTTGGATGGTGATAGTGGTGGTCTCACGAATGGTGTCGTGGAGGGTGAGGGTGACGGTTTCAATCACAGTGTCGTGGACGGCTTCATTGTGGGTCTGCTGGGTGACGGTCTTGCTGCTTCTGCAACTCGCTGTAGACAGGGCAAGCATCACTATGAGGGCAGTCGTTAATCTTCTGTATCGCATTGCGTAGATGGGTTACTTCGGTGCGTAATTCCCTGACTTCACGCCGCAGGGGATCGGCGATGTTTTCCTTGAACTCCTCGACGTACATCTTCGACAAGTTCATGTCTTTCTGTCGGTTGTCGGCACGGAGGCTTTCGACCTCCTGCCGATGACGGCGGCGGTCGAATAGCCAGCCGCCACCGGCGACAAGGGTTAAGGCGGATAGGATGATGTTCCATAAATTGTTCATGATGTATCGGGTTTTTGTGTCGCCCCTACAGGGCTCAAATGAATGGGAATCGGTTTTCCGTGGGTTTCGCTGCGCTTCACCCACGGCTAAATTCTGTCGCCCCGATGGGGCTTTTGATAGCTACAGGCCTACTTCTTTGCGCCATTGTTGGACGTCGAAACAGGGGCAGTCTCGGTTGGCAAACTCGTTGTGGCCGTGGATGGAGATGATGGGGTGCTCTTCCATCAGGTCTTGCACCAGTTGGAGCAGGGCGAGGCGCTGGAGAGGGGTGCGGGTATCGGCGGGGTGGCCGTCGGCATCGAGACCGCCGACATAAGCGATGCCGATGCTCTGGGCGTTGTGACCTGGGCAATGGGCACCGACCTCTTCGACGGGACGGCCAGCGTGGACGCTGCCATCGGGGTAGATGACATAATGATAGCCGATGTCGCGCCAGCCGAGGGAACGGTGGTATTTCCTTATGGATTCCACCGTACAGATGGCATTGGGGCGCGTGGCGGTGCAATGGATGATGATTTCGGTGATTGTTCGCATGGGGTTTTTCGCTAGATTTAATTTGATTCAGCGGTGCTCAAGGCCGCTTCCTGCGGTCGGGCAGAATGGGTTTAGTGGGTTTAATGGGCATCTTGGGGCTGCAACGGTGTTCGCTCCACAAGGTCGCGGGGCACACCAGCAGCATACCTAACAATAGATGGGATAGAGGCGATAGATAGGATAGAGTTTTAAGAGAGGGCGGGGGTGGATCCTCGTCCCTGCCCTCTCGGGATTAGTCAAGTTAGGCGGCGGTGAGGTAGAGGATGTTGACGGTGTCGCCTTTGGCGTAATGGCTGGGGTCTTTGAATGTGAGCTTGTTGTCGGAGAGGGTGTAGTCGGTGGGTGGCTGCATCAGACCGTTGACAAAGACGGCCACGGCATTGTCGCCATAAGGAGGTTTGGAGAGTGCGATTTCAGCGGTGAAGTCCACGCTGTCGATGATGAGGGCCGGGGGATTGGGGAAGGCGATGCTCTTCTCCGTGGCCACGACCTTGCCGCTGGAGAGGGCGAGGCTTACGATGGCCTTGGTGGTGGTACCTGTGCCGGCGGTGTTGGTGGAGTTGACACCTGTGACAGGCAGGGCAGTCTTGCTAACCTTGACGGCGGTGCCTTCTTTGGTGACGGCAGACACATACTTGCCTGTTTCTGCGCTGCCGCCGGTGACGGACTGGAGAGTGCCGCCTACTGCGCCGCTGACGGCTTCGGAGATACGTGCGTCGGTGGCGGCAGCTGTGGCCAGGGTGTCGGTCAGGGATGACCAGTCGTCTTTGGAGTCGGGCGCAACAACGCCGTCGATTTGTTTAAGTTTGAGTTTCTGCATGATCTTTTATTTTTAATGGGTCTAGTGGGTTTGATGGGTTTAATGGGTTAATGGGATGGCTTTGAGGATGATTTCGTCGTCGCTCTCGATGCCGGGGAGTTCGAGGCCGTCGGACTTGGCGCCGTCGGTCAACTCCTTGTAGTCCTTGCCGAGGGTGTAGCGGAGTCCGTTGACATAGACTTCCGAGGTTCCAGCGACAAAGGGCTGTCGGCTGATGAAGAGGCCTGACAAGAAATCAATGCTCGCGGCCTTGATGATTCGTGGCACCAAGTCGGAAAGACGGACCTGTGCGGCGTTGCCGTCGTTGTCGTAGCCCAAGGTGTTGAGCTTGGGGGCGGACGCAGGGTCGGCGGTCGGGAGGGATGTGATTTCTAAATCTTCCATTGCGATTGATGGGGTCAGTGGGTTTGATGGGTCTAATGGGCAGTGGCTGAAGCCGCCTACACTTAACAACCATTCTTTGAGTTGCAATGATATTGCAACATACCTAACTGCTGGTGAGGGTCAGGGGTCTGCTGTGGAGGGCGAGGGAACGCCCTCCGACGAGCAGACGGAAGACCCGACGAGGCAGTCAGGGTGTGACGGTGTTGAGTTCGGGCTGGAGATAGACGGCGGCGGAGTTGATGCCGCCGTAGCTGTTGACAGAGGCCAGGATAGCAGAGCTGCTCTGGTAAGTGGCCAATGCAGAGTTCTCGACATAGAAGAACTGCGTGCTGACCTTCAACGTACCATCGACACCCTCACGGCTGTGTACCCAGACAGCGGCACCGTTGGTTATCTCCTCCGAAGTGGCAAGGCAATTGTCAGCGACGGAGAAGCCAATCTTTTCCACGATGTTCCACAGAGGCGTGTCGTCGGCAGTGTTGAGCACCACCTTGTAGCCCTGGATAGTGGCACGAGGGGTGCGCGTCACGGTGTCGATGGTCTGGATGCCATGGAAGAAGGTGAGCTGGTCGCCCTCGAGAAACGATGTGTTGTTGTCAATGACGGCCTGCGAGAACTGCGCCACGGTGGTCGTTGCGGTGATGGAGAGAGATCCGAGAGCCACGCTGCTGACCAGCTTGTTGTTGCTGTTCTTGGCCATGCTGATGCTGGGCAGGGAGCCACGCGTAATCTGATAGGGCGCGAGGATGGCCCCGCCGTTGAGCTTCATCCGCTTGGTGATATAGACCTTGACGACACCGAGGTTGGCCTGGATGAAGGCGTTGTAGACCGACATATGCGGCGGCAGTTCCTCGAAGCCACGACGCAGCATAGAGTCGAACTGCTTGTAGATAGCACCGAGGTTGGCCCACTGGGTGCGGATGTTCATCTGGCTTTGTGTGCGCAGAGGAGTGATAGGCTTGACGGGGGCTTCGCTGACGACAGTGCCCACCTTGGTCTGACGATAGATGTACTCACCTACCTTGCCACGAATCTTAGTGTTGATTCCGAAAACTTTTGCCATTGTGTTTTACTTTTAATGTTATACATTTTGTTTGTTCGTCTTCTTGGCGTGTCGGCATGTGCACCTACCGGTTAGCTTTGAAAGACGTGGCAAAAGTACAAGGGCGGCAAAAAACGGATTCGGGGATTGCGGGGTTATGAGGCGATAAAAGAGGATATGGGAGGATAAAGGGGGATATGGGGGAGGAATTGGAGGGTTGGATAGGGGTAAAAAATGGGAAATGAGGGGTGGAAAAAAGAAAATTTGAGTGTTGGAAAGCAGAAATTGGATAGTTGGCAGCAGTATATATGATACTGATAATGAACATCAACGAAATAATTTATAAAAACTTGTTTTGTCAGAATGGAAAAAGGTTTTATCTTTGCAGCAACATACTTACCTCGCTTCCCGTAAGATCAGCGCGCTCAAGGTAAGTCTTTTTTTATGGTTTTATTTAAAATATTTTACTGAAATAAAAAAAATTTGTATCTTTGCATTTTGAAATTAAAATAAAGATGACTGACTTAAAGCGTAATTATCAATACTTTCTTGACAACAAGAAAGAGTTGGCACAAACCTATGGCGGCTTGTATGTCGTCATTGTTGATTGCAATGTCGTAGGCAGTTATGCTGATGAAAATACTGCTTATGAGGAAGCCGAAGAAAAATACGGGTTAGGTAACTTCATCATACAACTCTGTTCTGAAAATGAAGAGGCCTATACTCAAACTTACCATTCAAGAGTCGCCTTTGCATATTGAATATGACTTTTTACAATGGAATGTAATGGGATTAGCCAAGTATTGCTATCCCAATGTTATATAAGACCTGCTTTTAATCCGGCCAAATATCCTAATCCAGATTTGTTCCCCAAGGGGAAATCTTACACAGCAATATGGGATACTGGTGCCACAAATTCTGTGATTACTCGAAAAGTAGCAGATGAACTTGGACTTCATATAGTCTCATTTGCGACAGTTAATCATGCTGGTGGGAAGTCTAACCAAGTCCCAGTATACAGGGTAAATATTGAATTGCCAAATCAGGTTGGTTTTGTCGGCATAGGGGTGAGTGAAGGTGAATTAGCTGGAGCCGATGTCCTAATTGGTATGGATATTATCACAAGAGGTGATTTCGCTGTTTCAAACTATAATGGGCATACAACTTTTACTTTTCGAGTCCCATCTACAGAAAGGATAGATTTTGTACCAACCCCACCCCCCTCAAAGCCGATAGTAAAGGCTAAAGAACCAGGTCGAAACGACCTATGCCCTTGTGGGTCAGGCAAGAAATACAAGAATTGCCACGGAAAAGCTTAGGTGGGGCTTGGGAAATAGAGAATGAAACCGAGGGCGAGGCCGGAAGGTCTCGCCCTCGGATTTTTAATGGTTTGGGGTGCGGTTGGGTCAAGGTTCGCCGAGGAAGGAGAAGATGATTTGGATTTGTTTGGGGGAGAGGAGTTTGCGTTTGGGGGAGTAGGCGGTTCTGGAGAGTTCGGCCATCAATGGCTCATTGGTGTGGATTTCACGGGCGAGGAGTTTTCCTGCGCTCTCCTTGCTGCGGTCGGGGAAGTAGGCCATGGCAAGGTCTTGCTTGAACATAAATTGAGACATAAATAAAGGATTAAGTTAATAATTACATTGCCCGTAGGCAATGCGGAATTCAACATTAATCCCTTTGGTCTCAATGTTATATGTGATATATGGTTTCTGTTATGGCATATCTGGGGAGGGGATATGAAAGGGGCTGGCGTATGAATGTACATCAAACTTCTCACATGAAGAGAACGAAAGTAGCATTGCAGCGATTATTCATAGTTTTCGCACACGGAGCTGGCCTTTTTCATCGTACAGGAAACGGTGGTAGAAACATTCTACAAGGAGTGGAAACACAAAAAGGACAAAAAATGTGGCTGTGATAAGGCCGCCGATGATGACGATGGCAAGGGGGCGTTGGCTTTCGCTGCCTATGCCAGTGGAAAGGGCTGCAGGTAGAAGACCGAGGGTGGCCATCATGGCGGTCATAAGGATAGCTCGGATGCGGCCATGCATTGCCTCTTTTACTGCCTGTTCCAATGAACGATGGGTGCGCAATAGCGACCGTATGTCGGTGAGCATGATGACCCCATTTTGAATACATATGCCGAAAAGACAGATGAATCCTATACCTGCCGAAATGCTGAAATTGAACCCTGTTATCCACAGGATGAGCAGTCCTCCTACGGCAGCGGCAGGTACCCCGGTCAGCACCAAGGCAGCATCACGTCCATTGCCGAAGAGGAGATAGAGGATGAGGAAGATGAGCAGCAGACTTATAGGCACTACCTGCGTAAGGCGTCGACTTGCACGTTTCTGATTCTCAAAATCGCCGCTCCATTCAATGCGGTAGCCCTGCGGCAAGGGTACGGCCTTGCCAACGGCGACACGCACCTCGTCGACGGCGCTGCCCATGTCGCGGTCGCGCACCGAGAACTTGACAGCACAATACCGCTCGTGGTTCTCGCGGTAAACTATGAGTGGGCCGACGATGGTGCGGATGGTAGCCAGCTCGCTGATGGGCAGCATGCTTGCATCGCGTGCCGGTACCAGGATACGTCCGATTTGTTCAGGGGTGTTGCGATAGGCGCTGTCATAGCGCACGACCAGGTCGAACTTCCGTTCGTCCTCGTAGACCTGTGTGGCGGCTTTGCCACCTATGGCCATCTCTATGGTTCGCTGCACGGCATCCTTCTCTACGCCATAACGTGCCAAGCGGCTCTCGTCGATTTCAATACGCAATTCAGGCTGCCCAATATTGCGCAGCACTCCGAGGTCGGCAATACCACGTATGGGACGCATGACGCTATCCACCATCAATGCCAATCGCTCAGCCTCATACAAGTCGGGTCCGAAAACTTTGGCCACAATGGCACCTTTCACACCGCTGACTGCCTCTTCGACGTTGTCGCTTATGGGTTGAGAGAAGTTGAAATCGATGCCCGCGTGACGTTCCAGCGTCGTCTGCATGTCGGCAATCAGCGCCTCTTTGCTGCGGTGCCCTTTCCATTGTCGATTGGGGTGCAGCTTGACGAAGAGCTCGATGTTGTAGAAACCCGTGGCGTCGGTGCCGTCGTTGGGGCGACCCGTCTGGGTCATCACCTCGCTCACCTCGTCGAACCGCACCACCTCGTTCCGCAGCCGGTTGGCCATCTTCACGCTCTCGCCGAGCGAGATGCTCTGCGGCATGGTGGCGCGGATGTAGATGCTTCCCTCGTCCATTTGCGGTAAAAACTCGGTGCCCAGAAGGAAGAAAACACCCAGGCCGCCAAGCGTCAGTACCACCGCCACTGGCACCACCACCCTGCGGCGACAGTGCAGCCAGGCAAAGACGCTGTCGCACACACGGTTCACCACCTCTAGGAAACGGTTGCGGTGCTCATGCACATCTTTCTTCAGCAACATCGACGATAGCACAGGGACCAGCGTCAGCGTGAAAACCAATGCTCCAAAAAGGGCAAAACTGAGCGTGAAAGCCAGTGGCGAGAACATCTTCCCCTCCACTTTCTGGAAGGCGAAGATGGGCATTAGAGCGGTGATGATGATGAGTTTGGAGAAGGCTACCGAACGGGCTTTCTCGTTGGCCGTCGCCCGGATGGCACCGCCCTTGCTCCATCGTGCAAAAGCCTCGCGCCCCATTCGCCGCTGGCGGTCGTCGAGCATCACGAAGATGCCCTCCACCATCACCACGGCACCATCGATGATGATTCCGAAATCGATGGCACCCATCGACAGCAGATTGGAACTCATTCCGCATAGCCGCAGACAGATAAAAGCAAACAAAAGAGCCAGCGGGATAACCACAGAGACGATGACCGTGGTACGCCAGTCACGCATGAAAAGCAACACCACGAGTGTCACCAGCAGTATGCCTTCCAGTACATTGTGCAGCACCGTCTTGATGGCTAGGTTTACAAGGTCTTCGCGGTCGTAGAAAGGTTCGATGGTCACATCGGCTGGCAACTCGCGCTGTATCTCGGCCATTTTCTCTTTCAGTGCGGCGATGACTTTCTCGCTGTTCTCACCCTTGTGCATCACCACGATGCCCTCTACCACATCATCTGCTCCGCCTCGTCCCACCTGTCCCAGCGGCGGTTTGTAGCTTTCGCTGACTGTGGCCACGTGGCGCACCAGTACCGGTACACCGCCGAGGTTCTTCACCACGATGTTGCCAATCTCCTCCGTGTTGTTCAGCAGGCCGATGCCGCGCACTACGTAGGCCTCGCCGCCGCGCTCTATCACGTCGCCGCCCACGTTGACATTGCTGCCCGCCAACGCCTCGTAGAGCTCGATGGCCGAGATGCCATATTGTGTCAGCCTCCCCAGGTCGGCACTCACCTCAAAGGTGCGCACCTTGCCGCCGAAGCTCACCACGTCGGCTACTCCGGACACGCTGCGCAGCCGTCGCTCGATGACCCAATCCTGGAGGGTCTTCAGCTCGCTCACCGTGAGGCTGTCGCTATGCAGGGTGTAGCGATAGACCTCGCCCGTGGGGCCGTAGAGCGGTTGCACTTCGGGGCTCACGCCGTCGGGCAGGTCGGCATTGGAGAGTAGGTTGTATATCTGCTGCCGTGCAAAGTCGGCGTCGGCGTGGTCGTCGAAGAGCACCGTCACCACCGAGAGCCCGAAGAGCGTGGTGCTGCGGATGTCGGTCTTCTGCTGCACCGAGTTCATGGCTATCTCGATGGGAATGCTGACAAATTTCTCAATTTCTTCGGCCGAGCGGCCGGGCCATTGCGTGATGATGGTCACCTTGGTTTGCGTCACGTCGGGGAAGGCATCGACAGGCGTCTGCTGGAAGCACACCACGCCAGCCACCACCGCTACCGCCGTGAGCAGCAGCACCAATGTCCGCTGGCGCAGCGAGGTGCTGATAATGCGGTCGATAAGACTCATGGCTCAATATTTATTGTGGCGAACATGCCGGGCAGGAGGTGGCGGTCGCGATTTAAGAGGACTATGCGGACTTTCATGGTTTTGCTGTCGGGGTCGAGAGCGGAATAGACCTTGTCGACGGTGCCACGCCAGGTCTCGTCGGGATGGGCAAGGGTGGTGACGCTAACGGTGTCGCCTTCGTGCACACGACTGATGTCGCTCTCGTAGACGTCCCCCATCACCCATACCTTGCTGATGTCGGCCACCTCGAGCATGAGGTCGCCGGCCTGCACATACTGTCCGTTTGTCACCTCGCGCCGCAGCACGGTGCCTCGTCGCCAGGCACGGATGTCGCCCGTGGCCACCGCGGCCTGCTGTGAGAGGGCTGTCATTGCCACTTCGCAGCGTTCCATGGCCTCGGTCAGTTCGCGCTCCGATACCAGGCCGTCGTTGTAGAGCGACGATTTCAGCTTCATTTCCCTGTCGGCAAGGTAGTATTCTGATTCGACCTGCCGCCGCTGGATGTTGCGCTCGGCGGTTTCGCGTCCCAGCAGCCGGGCTATCAGCATGCCCGCACTCACGTCGTCGCCCACCTCAACGGTAAGCCCTTCCACCCTGCCGTCAACGGGCGCGACAATCCTCTCGGTGCGCGAAGGGTCTGCGACAACGGTGCCCGTCAGCGTGAGGGTGGCAACGGAGGCAGGCATCCCCGACGGTTTGGCAGATGGCAATACCGCTTCGATGGCAGACGGTGCCGTAATCTCGGCATCCTGCCCGCCATTGCAGGCAACGAACAAAAGGGCTACGGCCAGTGAAAGTGAAGTTGTCGTTTTCGTCATCATTATCTTTTTTTATTGTCTGTCAACTATTCTATACACTTCCGCTCCGGCGGCCAGGTTGTAGTCGAGAGCTGCCGTGAGGAGGGCTCCGCGCGCGGCCACCGTCATCTCCTGCGCTTCGCGCCAGGCGGTGTAGATATCTATCAGTTCGAGCAACGAGAGGTTGTGGGCAAGGTATTGCCGTTCCACACCCTCAATGTCCCACTCGGCGAGGCTATCGGATTCCGCCACCAGACGGCGGCATTGCGCCAGACGTTCTGCGGCAAGGGCCAGCTGCTGACATTGCTCGCGCTCGGCCGCCACAAGCATCGTCTGCCGCCGGTCGCGCTCCACCTCAGCACTGCGGATAGCGCCGCGATTGCGGTCGAAGAGAGGCAGCGTGATACTGGCCCCCACGGCCCAGAAGTTGTGACCTATGTTGCCGTTCTTGTCATACTCCACGCCCACGTTCACCCGTGGCCAAGCCAACGCTTTCTGTAGCCGAATTTCGGCATCGGCGGCTTCGCAGAGCGATGCATGGTAGCGCAGCAGTGCCGACTGTTCCAAGATGCTGTCAGAGGGAGCCGGCTCGTCGTTCAGATCAAGTTCCCCGATGCCGAACCCCGTCTCTTCCAGTCCTAGCATTACGGCCAATGCCGTTTTGCACTCGGCCACCGTAGCCTGGCGTTCCAACTGTTCCGAGAGCAGACCCAGGCGCAGGGTTTCCAGCCGTCGCACCTCCACCAGTGATACCGCCTGCGGGTTGCGGCGGTAGGCGTCGAGGATGCGCTCCACGCTCTCGAGTTCGCCCCCTATCAATGCCGCCCTGCGCTGCACCGCCCACAGCTCGCACAGTTGCCGTTTCATCTGCATAGAGAGGCTGAAAGCCGTCCAGTCGTAGTCGGCCTGCGAGGCCCGTAGTTCGGCATCGGAGCGGCCAATGCGGTGGCTGCGACCGATGGGCAGCGGCTGGCTGACGCTGATGTCCACCTCGCCGTCGTTGCCGGGGTCGAGCCAGCGGCTGTTCAGGGGGTTATAGAGATTGTAGATACCGCTCACCTCGGGGTTCTCCCAGCGTCGTGCCTGCCGGGCGTTGGCTTCAGCCTCGGTGCAGGCGAGGCGTGACAAGCGGAGCTCGGCATTGCGCTCGGCAAGGAGCTGTTCGGCCTGAAGGATCGTGAGCGTGTCGATAATCTCCGTGTGGACGCTGTCTGCGCCGTCGCCCGCCCCACCTACACCACTGAAAGCCAGAAAAATAGTCAGAATTGCATTTCCATAAAACATGCTGCAAAGATACCGACTCTCCACGTGTCAGCACATTAGAAACCTCACAGATAGGATTAGAAAACTGTAAGGAAGGGAGACCTGCTATTTTGAAAAGCGGATGGTGAAGATGGTGTTCTCTGAGGATGAGGTGACGGTGAGCTGGGCACCGTTGCGCTGGAGCAGGGTGTGGGCCAAGGCGAGGCCGATGCCGTGGCCGGGGATGCCGTCGGCGTTGGCGGCACGGTAGAAGGGGTCGAAGATGTGTTCCAGCTCCTCGGCGGGGATGGGGCTGCCGTGGTTGGTGACGGAGACGGTGGGATATTCGGCATGGACCACCACGGAGCTCCCGTCGCCGTATTTGACGGCGTTGCCGATAAGGTTCCTTATGGCGATGTACAGCGCATCGGAGTCCATCTTCACGCGGAAGGAACCGTGGATATAAAGATTGTGGGGAGGCAACTCGTTCTGGAAGAACCATTCCGAAAGGTCGATGCTCTCTGCTTTCTGCGGACGGTTGCGTGCATCGTCGATTGCCAGCAGTTGTATGATGATACCGTTGATGCGGTCGACCTGTTTTGCGATGCGCATCAGTGCCGAGCGGTATTCTTCGGGACTGCGGTCGCGCAACAGGGTCACGTCGCATTCGCCACTGATGACGGCCAGCGGGTTGTTGATTTCGTGCTGTGCATTGTTGACAAACATTTTCTCGGTCTGATAATTCTGGTCGATGCGGTTCACCATACGCGATGCCCAGAGGCGGCTGATGAGCCATAGCAGCAGCGAGGCACCGAGGACGAACACCACCAGCAGCAGACGCATGGTGTGGGCAATCTCGTCGCCGTAAGGGTTGCGGCTCAGCACCACGCTGGCGAACGTGCCGCTGTTGTCGTAGTAGAGCAGGGCTGTGCCCACCTCGCCCTCGTGGTCGAAGTGGACAACCTCGCCACGAAGCAACGAGGCAATCTGGGAACCTGTGAGTAGCGAGGAAAGTGCAGTCTCGATACTGTCTTTGGGGACGAATAGCTCTCGCGAGGTAGGAATGGCATGTTGGCTGCGCTGCACGGCGTTGCGATACTTTACGGGGTCGAGGTCATCTTGCCCATAACGCTCCATGGCCAGTACACGGGCTTTCTCCTCTAGGTAGTTGTAATACAGTGAGGAGATGTAATGCCGCGTACCAAAATAGAACACTGCGCTTGACACAAGAACCAGCAGGATGGTAATGGTGCTGTAGGTGAGTGATATTTTGTGTCCGGGTTTCATCTGTCACCGAATTTGTAGCCTTGCCCGACAATGGTGTGAATGAGTTTCTGGTCGAATGGGTCGTCAATCTTGCTGCGGAGATAGCGGACATAGACATCCACGACGTTAGTCGATGTGTCGAAATCGCGGTCCCATACGTCGCGCAGCAGGTCGCCACGCGAAAGCACCTCGCCGTGGTGCAACATCAGGTAGTCCAACAGGCGATATTCTTTGATGCTGAGGTAAATGTGCTTTCCGTCGCGCGTGGCGCGATGGGAAACGGGGTCGAGATGCAGGTCGCCGTATGTGCGTGAGGATGCTGTGGGGTGTAAATCGCTCCGCCGCAACTGTGCTTCGATACGCGCCAGTAGCTCGGTGAATTTGAACGGCTTAACCATATAGTCGTCGGCACCGGCACGGAGACCCATCACAATGTCGTCGGTGGTACCCAGTGCGGTCAGCATGATGATGGGCAAGTCATATCCATACTCTTGCCGAAGGCGGCGACAGAGATCGACTCCCGAAAGGCCAGGCATACGGATGTCGAGGATGGCGAGGTCGATTGTGCCGTCTTGCAGCTGCTGCCAGGCCTCGTTGCCGTCGGAGACTTGGAGGGTGTCATATCCGCAGTCGGCAAGTCCGCGACACACGAAGTCGCGGATAGAAGCCTCGTCGTCGGCAATAAGAATCCGTTTCATTGCTATTCTATATATGCGGTCTGTGCTGCCAGCGGCGCGAGGCATCCTAATAGTAATATGGTGATAATGAGTATTCTCTTCATAAGATGACATCTGAAATTTTCAGCTGCAAAAATACGAATAAATTTTCGAACGCAAGATTATTTTCCTCTAATGCCCGAAAAAAATGTTAATCAGAAACTTCTCCATTATCTTATATGATTCAAACCAGCAATTTGACAATACCTTTTGGATCGAGGCTCCCAGGCCAGACGGAAAAGAGAAACAGGGGTCGCTGTTACATGGCGACATTCGGAGCAATGGGAATGGATGAAATTTGTCGCGACTGAATCGCGACACACACTGGAACGGGAGCGGGGCTGAAGCCACTGACACGGGACAACCCGTTGGGGCGGAGGCAAGCGGCTGGGAACGGGACGAAGCTGCGGGGATGGCGGGCATTAAATGCCCGGGCAATGGACGAAGGGGAGAAACGGGGCTGACGCCCCGGGCACGGTGGCTTTTTTATGGGATGAATGGGCGATTTGGGCGGAATGGGTTATTTGATTGATTTTCAGGTGTTTTGGTGTAAAATAGACAAATGGCTGGTTTTGTGGGTGTTAGGGCCGTTTCAAAGAAGGCACATAGAAGGAACGTAGAAGGGAGAAAGAAGGGATACCGTTTGAATTGAAAAATGGGTTTAATGGGCGGGATGGGGCGAATGGGTATAATCTTATTGCCATGATATGGCAACACACAGAACAAGAAAAAATGGCGTTATAATAATAAAAACAATAATTCCTATTGAAAAGGAAAATGGCGTTATCCTGAATGGCAAAAAAGAAAGGGTGCCCGATGGGGACACCCTTTGCTGTTACCGATGCGGGGCTATAGAGGTTGCGGCCATCCGGTCGCAACGGCAGCCCGCATGGTGAGGATACTACATTTCGGAAAGCTTTTTGTAACCTTCGTAACGGAGTTTTGCATTTCTTTCCGTGGCGACGAAGAGTTCTTCGGCCTCTTGGGGGAAGGTCTTCATCAGGGAGTTGTAGCGGACCTCGCCCATAATGAAGTCGCGGAACTTGCTCCAGTCGGGCTCCTTCGAGTCGAGGTGGAAGCCGTTCTTGCCGGCCTCTTCCTCGGCGGGATTGAAGTGCCAGAGGTGCCAGTAGCCGCACTCGACGGCCTTCTTCTCCTCGTTCTGCGTGCGACCCATACCGATCTTGATGCCGTGGTTGATGCAGGGGGCGTAGCAGATGATGAGCGACGGGCCGTGGTAGGCCTCGGCCTCCTTGATGACGTTGAAGTACTGGGCTTGGCTGGCGCCCATAGCCACCTGCGCCACATAGACGTAGCCGTAGCTCTTGGCAATCATACCGAGGTCTTTCTTGCGGATCTTTTTGCCGCTGGTGGCGAACTTGGCGACAGCACCGGCCGGGGTTGCCTTCGAGCTCTGTCCGCCGGTGTTGGAGTACACCTCGGTGTCGACGACGACGACGTTGACATCCTCGCCGCTGGCCAGCACGTGGTCCAGACCGCCGAATCCGATATCATAGCCCCAGCCGTCACCGCCGAAGATCCACTGGCTCTTCTTGACGAGGCTGTGACGGAGTTCGAGGAGCTGCTTGCAGATGTCGCAGCCGCACTTCTCCATCAGCGGGATGAGCTTGTCGGCGATTTCCTTGGTCTTGAGGGTGCATTCGCGGTTGGCGATCCACTCGGTGAAGAGGGCCTTGATTTCGGCGCTGCAGCAGTCGCACTGGAGGCCTTCCTTCATAATACGCTCCACGCGGTCGCGCATCTGGCGGGTGGCGGTGGCCATACCGAGGCCGAACTCGGCGTTGTCTTCAAACAGCGAGTTGGCCCAGGCGGGACCGTAGCCGCTGCGGTAGTTGCGGCAGTAGGGGGTGGCAGGAGCCGAGCCGCCGTAGATGGAGGAGCAGCCCGTGGCGTTGGCCACCATCATCTGCTCGCCGAAGAGCTGGGTGATGCACTT
>Ga0129306_1001626_pt1 | contig 24238 bp, 14 predicted proteins | sample P827metagenome_FD_94438 | JGI IMG/M metagenome (GOLD analysis project Ga0129306, IMG submission 94438) | Capybara group fecal microbial communities from Wisconsin, USA - P827 metagenome | ecosystem: Host-associated > Mammals > Digestive system > Large intestine > Fecal | place: USA: Wisconsin... | reverse complement strand
GTCATATGCATATATGCCCGCTACATTAATTTCTCCCTCTTTTATAGGAACTAATTCATCTAGCTCCTCCTCAAGTATTTCTTTTTGTACCTTTGACATTACTTCTTGATCTTTTTCTAATAATGATAACTTTATATCTAAAGCTTCTTCTCTATTAACTTCTTTTTGCTGCTTCATCTAAATTCCTCCAAATATAATTTATATTACAAATTATATTATAATATGTACAAATTTCTAAATCAAACTTAATTTGAAGTAAAATTATATATTTAATTAAAATTATATATTTTCTATTTTTAAATAAAATTAAATTTCTTAAATAAAAATTTATAAACTGTATAAACTATAGATTGAGGTGATAAAAATGATAAAGAATAATAAAAAATTGTTATTTACCACTGGTCTATTAAGTTTATCTTTACTTTTAGGCACTGGTTGCACAAACAAAAGCGCAAAAAATCCTCCAGCAAACAATGCTACTAAAAATGTAACGGAAAAAGCAGAGAATACGACTAAAAGTGCAGAGGAAAAAGCAAAAGAGAATACAACAGCGATGAATGGGGATTTATCTAAAAGATCCCAAAAAATAGCAGATGAATTAGTTAAGATAAAAGGTATAGAAAAAGCTAGAGTAGTTATATCTGAAAGAAGAGCTCTAGTAGGAGTTACCATCCCTAATTCTGCCGAAGGAAAAATGACAAGTGACTTAAAGAAACAAGTAGAGGATACTGTAAAAAAAACAGATAAAGAAATAGATACTGTAGCTGTATCTGCAGATGCAGACGTATATGATAGAATAACTAAAATAGCAGATGGTATTAAAGAAGGAAGAGGCATTCAAGAATTTGGTACTGAATTTAAAGAATTATTCAATAGAATAATTCCACAATAATAGGAAAGTGCCTAGCACTTTCCTATTATTGCGTTTTTATTTGTTTTTTCTTCAACTATAATTTCTTTTACCTCTTCTATCGGATCTATGCTTGGATCTATTCTTACCTTTCCTCTAGTCTTATAAGTTGCAAAAGCATATGCTAGGCCACCTAGTGCAAACCATGTTATAATTATTCCCCATTCATAAGGCCATATAAGTCCTGATGGAAATCCTGGACGATACATCAAAAGCATACCTAAAGATAACACAACAGCCATAGTACCTACAAAGTTAGCACCCTATACTTTATATGGTCTAGGCATATCTGGTTCTTTTTTTCTTAAAACTAAGAATGATATAGCTACTGTTAAATATGATATTACTATAGTAAACCCTCCTGAATTACTAAGCCATACTAACATATTTCTTCCAAGTAAAGGTGCAAAGGTTGATATAACACCTATTAATATTATAGCATTTGTAGGAGTTTTGTATTTCGGATGAAGTTTAGCTAAAAAGTGCGGAAGCATATCAGATTCTGCCATAGAATATATTGCTCTACTTCCTCCCATAAAGAAAGAATTCCAACTAGTTAAAATACCACCTATTCCTGCTAATATCAATACTTTTGATGCCAATGGACTATTGCCGAAAACCTTTTGCATAGCATCTGCAGCTACTAAATTTGATGCAGCTACTTCACTGGCATTTAAAGCTCTAGATGTACTATAAATTATCATTGCATACCAAACTATTGCCATTATTACTGATAAAACTATTATTTTGCCTATTTTTTTAAAAGGTACATTTATCTCTTCTGCAGCTTGTGGTAATACATCAAATCCCACATACATAAAAGGGGTCATTACTGCTACAGATAAGATACCTTTTCCTCCATTTACGAAGCTAGGTTGAATATTTTGTATATTTCCATTAAACATACTTCCAGCGAATAAAGAAATTCCTACACAAGCGATCATAAGTGTTACTATACCTTGCATAACTGCTGCTGGTTTTACTCCAAAATAATTTATTATTGTTATAATTATTGAACTTATAGAACCGATTATTACCCAAGAAGCATATACATCATAACCTGCAACGGTATACATATACCCTTTTAAATAAGAAGATGAGAAAAGATATTCTAACACTGTTGGAAATGCTACTGCCTCAAAGGCAACTACTGAAACATAACCTAGAACTATGGCCCAAGTACATATAAAAGATGGGTTTCTTCCTAATGCTCTATAACTAAAAACATGCTCTCCTCCACATTTAGGCATAGCAGCTGTGAGTTCTGCATAGGTAAGCCCTACGAAAAGTATCATTACTCCACCCATAGCAAAAGCTAATATAGCTCCTATACTACCAGCTTTTCCTATCCATTCACCAGTTAAAACAACCCAACCCCAACCAATCATAGCTCCAAAGGCTAATGCAATAATATCCTTTTTCGATAGGACTCTTTGAAAATTTTCATTACTGCTGCCACTGACGGCACTTTCCTTAGACATAACGCAACCCCCTATTTTACCTCTGTAATTTTTTATTTAAATATGTTCTTAAATTATTATAAAAAATACAGATTACATAATTTATATAAAATTATTACCCCAAAATAATTTTTGCTTACATAATCTGTTTCATACTTTAAATAAAAAATTAACTTTAGGCATTAATTCCACCAACTCATATCATTTACATAAGTTGTTACTTTATTATAATATGAGTTTTCCAAATTTGTCAATAATATTTTGAATATTCATGAAAATTTATAAATATTTATAAATTTTATAAAAATAGAATAGATTTAATTTTAACATCTGAAATATTAAAATTAAATCTATTCTAAGGCAACCTATTAAATTTTAAAATAAAAACTATAATTTATTTTTAATATAAAATTATTTTCACACATAATCATAAAGATATATATTAAATTTATTTTTATTTGTTTTAGTTATAATATTTATAAATTAACTATACACTAACTTTTTTATTGGTATAATAATCCTCTTTATATTTAGTATGCTTAGATTCATTTGCAGCTTTTTTACTTGCAACTAAATAGAATGTACCTCCAAGTAAAAACCATGTTAATATTATTCCCCATTCATAGGGCCAGCTAAGTCCTGATGGTAAACCTGGCATAACCATTAAAAGCATTCCTACACATAAAACTATAGCCATAGTTCCTACAAATTTAGGATGTTTTACTTTATAAGGTCTTTCCATATTAGGTTCCTTTTTTCTTAATACTAAGAAAGATATAGATACAAGTAAATAGGATATTAATATACCAAATCCGCCTGCATTGCTAAGCCATACTAGCATCTTCTCTCCAAACAATGGTGCAATACTTGATACTAATCCTATTAATATTACAGCGTTAGTCGGTGTTTTATATTTAGGATGTATTTTAGCTAAAAATTTTGGTAACATTCCAGCTTCTGCCATAGAATATATTGCTCTACTTCCTCCCATAAAGAAGGAATTCCAACTAGTTAAAATACCTCCTATACCAGCTAGTATCAATATTTTTGATGCTACCACACTATTTCCGAACATCTTTTTCATGGCATCTGCAGCTACTAGGCTTGAACTATTTATTTCATTAGAATTTAATGCTACTGATGTACTATAAATTATCATAGCATACCAAACCACTGCCATGATTACTGATAAAATTATTATTTTCCCTATTTTTTTAAAAGGTACATTTATTTCTTCTGCTGCCTGTGGTATTACGTCAAAGCCTACATACATAAAAGGAGTCATTATAGCTACTGCTAAAATGCCCTTTCCTGAACCTCCTGTAACAAATGCAGGTGACATATTTTGTATACTTCCATTAAATAAGCTTCCTGTGAACAATGCAATTCCTACACAAGCAATCATAAGTGTTACTACACTTTGCATAAAAGCTGCTGGTTTTGCTCCAAAATAATTTACTATTGTTATTATTATGGCACTTATAGAACCTATTAATGCCCAAGAAGCATAAATATCATACCCTGCGATTGTATACATATAACCTTTCAAATAAGAAACAGAAAATAAATTTTCTAATACTGAAGGGAATGCAACCGCTTCAAAGGCTACAACGGAAATATATCCTAAAATCATTCCCCAAGTACATATAAAAGCTGCTTTTTTGCCTAATGCTCTATAACTAAATACCAAATCTCCCCCACACTTTGGCATAGCTGATGTAAGTTCTGCATAGGTTAGCCCTACAAATAATACTACGATTCCGCCTATTACAAAGGCCAATATAGCGCCCATGCTTCCTGCTTTCTGTATCCATTCACCTGTTAATACAACCCAACCCCAGCCAATCATAGCTCCAAAGGCTAAGGCCATAATATCCTTTTTCGATAGAACCCTTTCAAAATTTTGATCACTGCTACTGACGTCATTTTCCCTAGACATAATGATCCCCCTTTAATTTATAGTTAATTTTTTAATATTTTAATAATAAGATTATTTAACAATATTATAAGGTATAAGTTACAACTTGCAACTTAACCATTAGTGATGTTGTTACTTCATTATAATGTTTTTAATGGTAAACTGTCAACAAATTTTCCAATATTTAATATTTAAGTTATTTTAAACTATAAAAACTTTACTTTTGTTAATAAATTTGCTTAAATTTTACTAGTTCCTAGGTTATAAAAATTTATTCATTTATCCATTTCTGAATATATATACATATTTTCTTGAACTTATAAATAAATTTCTTAATAAATCTCTGTTTATACTAAAAAACCTTATTGCCTAATAATAAAAATAGCCTTTGAAATCTAATTTATAGAATTTTACAATCTATAAATTTAATTTTAAATAAATAAGAGCTATGAAATTTAGGTTTCTCCCCATTAATTTCATAGCTTTTATTAGCTTATTTTTATTTCTCAATTAATAAAAAATATTTAATTTTAATATAACAACACTCTCTTTTATTTCTAAATGGCCTTTATAAAAATTTATACTCCTATATTTTATGAGAATTGTTTTTAACTTTACTGTCAATCCCTAAGAGTAGCTACTATTCTATTGGTATTTTCAATCATAGAAAACACTTTTTCTATACTTCTAACAACTATGTCTGATTGAGCTATTAGTTTTCCTGCACAGCCTTCCTCACCTATTACAGCTATAGAAAGAATAGCTGCCTTAAACATTTCTATATCATTCATCCCATTACCTATTACCATAGTTTCCTCTGATCCCAATTTTTCTACAAAGGATTTTTTATGAAAAGTAGCATTACCTTTAGGAAAAGTTTCTACACTTACTGGTAAACCTTCACATTGCTTTTTAACATTTCCATAAGTATCTGCAGTTATTATGTATACCTTTAATTTTCCACTTATTTTTTTTAAGTTTTCTTTTGTTTGAGAGGCCATAATTCCATCCTCTGCTACTGTTCCATTATAATCAAAAACAATATTTTTAATATTAAGGTTATCTCTACCTGGAATTTCTACAAAAATCATTCTATACCTACTTTCTTTCATATCTAATGTACTGTACCACAAGATACTGTATTTATAATTGTATAATTTGAAATTAAATTGTGTAAATAAACATTTAAACTTTACATAAGCTTTATATTTATTTAATATTAAATGAATACTTGTATTATTAAATAATTCCAATATTTACGTGATATTTTCTTATATTATAGATTATCCATAAATTCCACTTATATAGTTTTTGGTTTCCTCATTTATAGGACTGTTAAATACTTTCTCTGTTTCCCCACTTTCTATTACTTCTCCATTTAACATAAAAATGGTATTATCCGAAATCCTTTTGGCCTGGGCTAAATTATGAGTAACTATTAATATAGTATATTTTTTCTTTAGTTCTAATAAAAGTTTTTCTATTATAGCCGTATTTTTTATATCTAGGGCAGAACAAGGCTCGTCCATTAAAAGTATTTCTGGTTCTGGAAGTAAAGCCCTTCCTATACATAATCTTTGTTGTTGTCCTCCTGATAATTTTAAAGCAGACATATTTAAATTATCCCGTACTTCATCATATAAACCCACTAATTTTAATTTTTCTTCTATTGTCTTTTTTACTTCAGATTTATCTTTTATTCCATAATACTTTAAAACATAATTAAAATTTTTGTATATAGAAAAAGGGAAGGGCGCTGGACTTTGAAATACACAACCAATTTTTCTCCTTAAAAGCTCTAAAGGAATACTTTCTGTGTCCTTTCCATTAAAGTAAATGTCACCTTCTATTTTAAAATTTATCGCTTCTTTTATTATGCCATTTAAAGTCTTAAGCAATGTAGACTTACCACAACCAGAAGGGCCTATTATAGCCGTTACCTTATTTTTTTCTATATTTAAATTCAAATTTTTTAATATATGATTTTTGTCTAAATACACATTTAAATTATTTGTCTCTACTATATTCAATTTACACCCTCCTTCTTCTTACAATTAGCATAGATAAAAAATTTAAAATTATTAATATGCTCATTAAAACAAAAGCTGTTCCATAGGCATTTTCCATGGATATACCTTGACTTATTAGTATATAAAGATGATAAGATAATGCCATAACTGGTGACATTATAGAATCCGGTGTTGGTGCTGAAATTACAGCGGAGGTTAACATAATAGGTGCTGTTGCCCCCATAGCAAATCCACCAGATAACATTATTCCAGATACTATCTCTTCTATGCACTGAGGTAATATTATCCTAAAAAAAGTATAGGTCTTATCTATACCTAAAGAATAAGAGGATACTATTAATTTTTTATCTACTTCCTCTATAGCCTTTTCCGTAACCACTTCTATATATGGGAAAATCATTATAGACAAAGTTATAGCTCCTGCTAAAAGAGATACTCCTAAATCTAAAAAGAATACCAAAAATGAATATCCAAACAAGCCTAAAACTATGGATGGAATCCCGGATATGGAATGTATTATTATATGTATTATGCCGTCTATTTTTTTATTTTTATTGTATAAAGTAAGATAAACCGCCGTAGCTATACCTAGTATTGATGCGGTTATAGAGCTTATAAACATAAGTAATAGACTTCCTACTATAGCTGGAAATATTCCTCCTTCTTTCCCGAGAGGCATACCCTTTGGGTTATTTAATAAGAAATCTTTGTTTATAGTATGTATACCATTTTTAATCACATAAGCTATTATAAAAAAAACTATAAATACTACTAAAAAAGTGCTTAAAAAGTACCAAAGTAACAATAAAATATCTTTTAAGGATTTTTTCATACAAGTCACCTTTTCTACAAAATTTTCAAATAAAATTATTGTTGTATATTTTTCTTTAGCATATAAAATATAGAATTTATAATAAAGAGCATTATCATAAGTATCAATCCTGATGCAAAAAGTCCATTATAATGCATACTATCTACCTGAGCTGAACCCATTTCTAAGGCTATTAAGGAAGGTATAGTTTCTCCTTTACCGAATAGTTTTGGCATTAATGGACTATTACCTATAACCATCATAACTGCCATAGTCTCACCCATGCCTCTCCCTACTGCTAAAATTATAGAAGCTAATATTGCCTTTTTAGATGCTGGAATTATTAAATTATTCATCATATACCATTTTGATATGCCTAGAGATTTGGAATAAATAAAATATTTATCATAAACTTTTATCATAGTATCAGTACAATTAGATATTATAAAGGGAAGTATCATAATGGCTAAAACTATGGCTGCACTTAAAATACATTCTCCCGATGAGACACCTAATCTTCTCTCAAAAAATTTTACAACTACAGAAAGTCCAATAAAGCCATATATTACAGATGGAATTCCTGACAACATATCTATTATAGGTTTTAATATATTTCTTAACCTTTTTGAAGCTATATTAGCTAAAAATATAGAAGTACCTATTGCTATAGGTAGAGCTATTATTACTGCTAAAAAAGTCACATATATGGTAGATACTATAAAGCTTAGTATAGATAAATTAGGCGTCTCTCCTGAGGGTTCCCATACACTTTTAGTTATAAAATCCATAAAGGATACATTTTGGAATATATTTAAGCTTTCTTTCAATATGAATATAAGTATCAAAGATAAAATTACTATAGATAGAAATGTAAAAAATTTTATTATGTAATAAAAAAGTCTATCCCAAAATTTATACAAAATTTTCACCTCCTCAATATATCCTATGGCATAAAATAAGCCTATTGTATTTCCTTTTTTATATACAGACCATACATAGAAATTATTTAAATAGGATAAGAAGTCCTAATCTATTTTAAAGTATATACATTAATCATAAGTTTAAAATAACTTATATACTTAACATACGTAAAATAAATAAGAACTCCTAAAAATGCCTAATTTAATTGTATTTTTTATTAAATTCACAATTAATTTTTAATTTATTTTATAGAAACAAAACCTGATTCATCAATTATTTTTAAACCTTCCTCAGATTTTAAGAAATCTACAAAAGTTTGTTCTACTCCTGTAAGTTTACCATCTTTTATAAGTAAAAGTGGTCTAGCTATCTTATATTTTCCACTAGCTATATTTTCTTTTGTTGGGGCTATATTATCAACTTCCATTGGTATTAACTTACCCTTATTTTGATCTACAAGACCTACTGAAGCATATCCTATAGCATCCTTATTTTCTATAACCTTTTGAGTTAATGCTCCCATAGATGGTGCTTGTACAGCATCTTTGCTTACTTTTTTATCTCCCATAACAGCCTTTTGGAATACTTTTGCAGCTCCACCGCCTGCATCTCTAACTACAAGTACTATTTTATTAGCTGGAAGTGAAGGATCTACATCCTTCCAAGTTTTAGCTTCACCTGAGAATATTCTTTGAATTTCTCCTGAAGTAAGACCTTTTTTATTTTTTAATATTGGATTCTGTGGATTAACTGAAAGGGTTAATGCATCATATCCTAGTTTTATTTCATTGTATTCTTTCATTTTAGCTTTTTCATCTTTACTAACTTCTCTAGATATTAAACCAAAATTAGCTGTTTTTTCTAAAGCAGCCTTTACTCCTGCTCCAGAACCTCCTGAAGATACTGCTAACTCTATATTTTCATCTGGAAGTTTATCATTCATTTTTTTCCATGTACCATGCTTAGATTTTAAGGTATCTCCTGCTTTAGAAACTACTGGAGCTAAAGTTGAAGAACCTATACACATTATTTTGCCTGATTCTTTTTTTGAAGATCCTTCATCACTATTAGAAGTCTGTTTACTTCCACAGGCAGTAAAAAGTAATGCAGATGTTAATAACACACTTAACATTACACCTAGCTTTTTTTTCATAAATATTCCTCCCTTATAATAGTAACTATTAAGTTAATATATGTTAAGCCTACTGTCTCACATAGTATTTTATCATAATATTTACAACATTAGTTATATTATTACAAAATACCACATAAATTTTATTTATACTAATTGCTGTATCTATTTGTTTTATTTATATGTTCTTTATGTATTTACTTGATAAACATATATTTTATTTTACAAATAATTTTAAAATAAAAAACTGACTGATAGAATAAATAAAAAAGTTCAAATAAAATTTTAACTTGAATATATTTTAAAAGGCTTTGATAATATAAACTTACTTAAATAATTTACCTAAATAAAAAGATATAGAATAAATAGTCTTATAAACTATAAATTCTATATCTATATTGTTTTATTTAAAATATTTAAATATTAACGATTTAAATTTAATACACCTTAAATCTCATTACAACTGGTTCTTTTATTTCCTGTCCTTTAATATCTTTAATAGGTTTACTAACAACTAAATAATACAATCCACCTCTTTTATATAGAGTTTTTTTAGCTATTACTATGTTTTTACCCTCATTAACATTTACATCTATATCTGTTACTTTATTAAAGGAACTATCCATTACATAAACTTGATCTTTTAAATTCTCTGAACTTACAGATCTATTGAAACTAATCTTCCAAATCTTATTTTGTGGAACTTCTTTAGCTTGTCCCCAGTCTTTATAGGAAGAGAAAACTTGATTAAACTTTTCTTTATCTTCTACTTCATAGGTTACTTGTTCTAATTTCATCTTATCATCTTTAGAAAGATCCTCATTATGATATGTTAAGTACCCATTTGAATAATGTAAATTTTCTACATGGTTGTCCAAAATTTGTTCTAATTTTGTACCATCATTTTTTACTTTATATAAAGTTCCTCCATCTGAATAATTACTAAAATATATATAATCATTGTAGTAAACTAAATTTACAGCTCTATCCTCTGTAAGCATTTGATTATTACTTCCATCTATCTTCATCTTATAAAGATTATAATCATCTTCATTGTTACTATAATAAATATAATCTAAATCTTTAACTACATAGTCTGCTTTGTGTAAATACTTAAAAGAATTGTCATTACAAACAGGGAAATCAGCTTTCACCCAGTAATGATCCTTTGCAATATCTTCATCTGACATATTAAAATATTTATAACGAACATAGCCGCTATCTGGCACCGGATCATTCCAAGTAGCATCTACTTGATAGTTTTTACCATTTATTCTTACTATATTCCAAGCATGACTAACACCATTACCATTCCCAGTTACCCTTATAGTATAAACCCCTACTTTATTTAATAGGAGCTGCATAGCTTTGGCATAACCATCACATACAGCGAAGTTATTTACAAGGCATCCATAGGAAGTAAAAATTAACTCTGAGCTAATATTCCCATTTAAAGCCTCTTCATCATATTTAGTATTTAAAACTATATAATCATGAATAGCCATTTCTTTTTCAAGTTCAGACATATCTGCGGTTACCACATTATTTGTTATAGATTGTACTTTACTATTTAATTCTTGTTTCATAGTATTTATTGTTTCTTTACTCTCTCTATATCCTAATTCTAGTATACCATTACTCCAAAAGGAACATTTCTCATAATCAAAATAAAATATTTCTGGATGATCATCTAAAACTTTTTCTAAAACCTTAAAAACTTCATCAGCATTTTTGGAATAAGTAGATGTATCAACCTTATCTTTTAAGTTTACAAGGCCATTTAATATACTATCATAAAGATACTTATTATATGTTACCGTTGTAGAATAGGAACGTTTTTCCACATCCGGTGCTGGATATTTCTTTATATTATCCGCTGCTAAAACATTGCTAACATTTAGAGAAAATATAAGAATAATTAAATATAAAATTTGTCTTGTTTTTTTCATAAACCTACCCTCACTTAATTATATAAAACCTAAATTTTAGATTTTGTATAGTAATCTTTTATTTAACTTTTATTAAATTTACAATAAAATATATTTTTATTTAAATAACTTCTTATTTTATATGTTAATTATCGACTATTTTATATTTTTTTTAATATAGTATATTAGTAAATATTTTTTATTTTTGATATAATAATATTTGAAAATTTATCCGATGACTACCCGCTCTAATACTCTCATCTTTTTAAAAGTGAAAGTAAAGAGCGGGTACGTCCCTGGATAACGATTTCTCCTAAAGGATAACGACTTCTAAGGAGTAAAACTCCTAAGAAGTCTGTTAATAAGCTTTAGTGGGAGTAAAAACTCCCTCTGAAACCAAGAACTCTGTTTATATTGAAGGAGGTAATAAAAATAAAAAGTAAAAGAATTGTAGCTATGGATTTATTAAGAGCTTTATCTACCATAGCAGTTATATTGATTCATATAACAGGCACTATATTATATAATAGCAATAATAAAAGTTTAACTTATAATTTTTCTCTTGTTTTAAACCAGTTAACAAGATTTTCAGTACCTGCTTTTATATTTTTATCTGGTTTTGGCTTAGCCTTAAGCTATAAAAAAGAAAGTAAATATCTATATTACCTAATCCATAGACTAAAAAAAATAATACCAGATTATTTAGTTTGGTGCATTATATATATTTTTTTAATAGAAAATCCAAACTTAACTTATAATGATAAAATACATAGTATCTTTGATGGAACGCTATACTATCACTTTTATTTTGTTCCTATAATAATTATATTATATTTAATATTTCCCATATTTTATGATTTTTTTAAAACTAAATTCGCATTATTTATTACCTTTTTTCTTAATATGGGAATATATATATTGCTTAGGTATCCTAATATACCTAAAAACGTTAGTGAAAAACTAACTAGAGAAAGTACAATTAATTGGATATTCTATTTTGTACTAGGAGTTTATCTTTGTACTAATTATAATAAAATACATATTTTTATAAAAAAACATAAAAATAAACTATTAATTCTACTATTAATAACTACATATATATTATTAAAAGATACATATTCATGTTTAAAAATAAATAGCAACTTAGATTATGGGACAACCTTTATAAGACCATCTGTTATGTTGTTTAGCATATTCTTTATACTATACATAATGAGTTTTTCTATTAATAACACAACTTCACAAAAAATACTTTATGTCATATCAAAGCATTCCTACACAGTATATTTATCTCATCCATTACTACTTTATTGGCTGAAAAAATATTATACACAAAATAAATATATAATAGGAAGCTACAAGTTCTTTATAATTAGTTTTTCTATTTGTTTTATTGGAGGTTTACTAATATCAATATTAATAAATAAATTTAAAAAATTATTATAAAACAAAGGCAGATACAAAAATTGTATCTGCCTATTAAAGTTGCCTTGTTTACAAGTATTTTATTTCCCGTAACTTACAAATTGACTTGTATCTATATTTTCATATGAATATTTTGTAGCTGTACATTTTGCATATTCGTTATTTTCATAATTCCCTCTTTTATGATCTTTATGAAAAATGTTATCAGGAATATTAAAATAAGTGTGGTTAACTTTATCTAATGAATTATTAGATCCATTTTTATTAAAAATAGGTTCATCCCATGTAACATCTAAATTGTACCATTCATTGTCTAATTTAACCATATTCCAAGAATGTCTATCTCCACCTACAGCGCCATGTACAGAAATTCCCGTAACATATTTGCATTCTATTCCTGCTGCTTTTAACAATTCATACATAGCCTTTGAATAACCTTCAGAAGTACCAATCCTTTTTACTAAAACACCATAAGCATTACAATCATCTGGTAAAATAATTTTCTTATTGTGATTATCCATGTTATATTCTGTATTTTTAACTATATAATCATGCAAAACTAATTCTTTCTCTACATCAGACATACCTTCTTTTATAACATTGTTTATAATTTCTTGTACCTTAACTTTAACTGCTGCTTTTTCCATTTCTATAGTAGCTTTATCTAATTTATAAGTAATATTTATATTTACTTCTCCTTTAGGACTTTGAAAACTATCTTGATCATCTCTAATTTTTGGGTGCATTTCAGGACAACCATAATCAACTTCTGGATATCGTGAATATATTGATTCTAGAAGCATTAGAAGTTCAGATGAATCCAAGTCCACAATATCCTCTTGTAATTTTATAGACACACTAGGTTCGACTCTTTCTAAAACATCTCTTATTATGTCACAAAATTCCTGTGTATTATTAGCTACTAGCTTTTCTAAAGCTTTAACTTTTATATTAAATTCTTTATTCTTTTTTACAGTTCCTCTCTTTACTACAGCTGTTAATGTTATATTTTCATCTTTATTTGTCCTTTTAACTATACCTGTATTTGAAAGAATATCATTATTACTTGATCTCCATTCTATATCTACCTTATTTTTCTCATCTCTTGTAGGTAATTTTATATTATCAACTACAGAATTAAGATTACCTTCTAATTTTAAATCTTTTAGTGAAATATCCACAAGTTCTTCATCTGTGAATTTTTTAGCTTTAACAGTTACAACAAAGTCCTTTGTGTTCTTAGCTTCACCCTTTGACAAAGTAGCTGTTAAAGTTATTACAGCATCGCCTTCTGTTGCCTTTGGTCTTGTAACCTTACCTGTGTTATTCACTATATTTACATTAGTAGATTTCCAGGCTATCTCTACCCCATTTTCTGCCTTGATAGGTAAATCTAAATCTCCTATTACATTATTTAAATCTCCTAAGATCAATTTAGCTTTCTCTTTTTGAACTAAATTAGCATCAATTATTTTAGTTTCTTCTTTATTATCTATATTGTCTACATTTACTTTAAAGAAATCAGATACAGATTTTTCACCATCACTAGCAACAATAGTTATTTTAACTTGACCTTTGAATTGTTCCTTTGTCTTTATAGTTATATTACTATCCTTAACAGTCACACCTATTTTATCTTTATTTTCTCCATCCACTATTGTAGTATAAGTTAACTCATCTCCATCAGGATCTACAAAGGCCGCATCAGATTGATAGCCATCATTATTTAAATCCTTAAGATTAATCGTAATCTCTGATTTATCTTTATTTATATTGTATGAGCTCTTATTTAAAGTTCCCGTTGCTATAGGAGCTTTATTTTCTGGTTTTGGTTCAACATCCGGTTTTGAATCCGGCTTTTTCTCTATATATTTATTTATATTCTCTGTTACACTTTCTGGTATAACAGATTTTCCCCCAACTGCATTTATTTCTGTTGTTCCTTTAATATTATCTTTTATATATTTTAAAGCCTTTTCTGTATCCTTTGAATCTTTAGTATCAGTTAAAATTAATGGTGCATTAAATTTTCCTGCTAGCGCAGAGGCTACTAAAGCATCTGCATAGCCTTTCCCTGTAGAATTGGCTATGTATAAATGTGTATCAGATTTAACATTAAATTCTTTTAATATTTTTAAGTTTGTTTCAAATCTATTTGCACCACCATCAACTCTTCTACTAGCTCCAAGATTATTGTAAATTTTATCAGATACAACATTCTTAGTTCCTATTACTGTAGCTTTTGAATTATGCTTTTGTATAAATTCTGTAGCAGTTTTTCCATTATCTTTAGATACTATCAAAAGTATTTGTCCATTAGCTGCTGCAATTGGAGCTGCTGATAAAGCATCAGAAAAACCATCTTTCCCGTTTACTACCATAACCTCGCTAGTATCTACTCCTAATTTGACCATCTCTTCAGCTACATTTAAATTAGTTTCAAATCTATCCCTACCTTTTAATTCTATTAATTTATAATTATCTTTAAGTCTATTTCTTATTTTAGAAGATATGGATGCCTCTCCACCTATAACATAAATATTTTTAGCTTTTAATTTTTCTATAGTTTGTCTTGCATTATCATTTAAATTATTAGGATTAGTTAAAATTATTGGTGCATTTAATCTTTTAGCAAGCACAGAAGCACTTAAAGCATCTGCATATCCTTCACCAGATACAAGTACAATATTATCAGACTTTGTCCAATTAAAAGTAGCTAACTTAGCAGCCGTTTCATATCTATTATTTCCCTCAAATCTCTTTACTTGTCCATCATAAGCTTTTACATTACCACCAACAATATTAGTTTGCAAAACTAAAGCTAGAATGGTTGAACTAGCTAAAGCTCTTTTAAATTTTTTCATATATAGCCCTCCCCGTATAGTTAACTACAAAAATTTATAAAATGACATCCATAAGTTAACATTTTGTGAATTTATTATTAATTATATCATATTCTAACTTGTTATTATATTGAAAATTTATTGTAAAATATACATAAATCCAATTTATATATATTTTTTCCAAACCATATTCTTATAACAAAACCATTATAAATTCTATTTACCTAATAAATTCTTAAAAATGTATGAATTTCATTATATTCCTTTATATTTATTTCAAAAACCTATATAATATATTATGTAATTAATATTAATTAAACTAGATGGAGGAAATAGCATGAATAAAGGAAAGAGTAAATTTATTATCTTAGGGATAATTGTAATATTGGTAGGAATATTATCTTATACTTATTATCAAAAGAAACAAAGCTTTGTAAATACACCTTTAGAGCCAATATATAAAATAGTAAAAATACAAAACTTTAAAGAAGGAACCTATGAAGAATACAAAGAATTATTTGCAAATCCTAATAAAGTTATCACTAAAGAACAATTTGAAGCTTATAGAAATTCTAATAAAAGTAAAGATATGTTTAAATATGATGGTAGTTCTATAAAAGGAATAATGAAGCATATGAAATCAGAAGAAAAAGACAAAGATTTATATAAAGTATACTACTTAAAAAATGTTAATGATGATAATGAAAAGAAAGACGCAAATTATTGGATGGTAGTAAAAGAAAATAATAAATGGGTAATTAAAAATTAATTATCATGAAAACTATAAACAAATATACCGTTGAATAAATTATCTTATTCAACGGTATATTTATTTTTTAATAACTTTATTGATAGGACCAAAGAGTTAAATTATCATAAAAATATATTTTTCCTGTTATAGGATCCTCGTTCAATCTAGTTGGATCTGTCAAATTATTTTTGAGAACTATAGCATTCAATGTATTTCTATCTATCTTCCAAAAACCTCTATTAGTTAATCCGTATAAGTTTCCATCCACAGAAGCACATATTTCTCTATACCAAAAATTAGTGACCTTTTTTAAAACTTTACCAGTATTAGCATCCATACTTATTAAAGTTCCATTATTTGTTACACAATAAACTTTATCATCTAAATAGGCTACAGAAGCAACTCTCTTACTACCTGCTTCGGGAATTATATCAAATAGCTTACTTTGAGTTATTACATCATACTTTACCAAATGAGCATTTTCATTTAGCGTTTGTGAACCATAATTATAAATGGAAGAACTTCCTAAATAAGCAACACTAGGTTTGTTTGTATCATAAGCCATGCTATGAATATACTGATTAGGAACCACATTGTTTCTTATATAAAATTCTCCATTATTTTTATTATACGTAGTAACTGTACCACCATAATTTCCTGGTGACGGTTCAGATAACACTGTCACTGTACCTAACTTAGGGTTTGATATCATTTTAGATGGTCTGTTTTGATTATATCCTGTTGGTATTTGTTTTAAAAAGTAATTTTCATCAGTAAAATTCACTGAATCTGGATCATCTATAGCAGATTTATCATATCTCCACAATTTAGCATCAGCATAATTTCCTGTATATAATGAATCATTCAAAATACTTATAGATTTAACTTCACCTCGTACTTCTTTAAATATAGAGGTTTTACTATTAACATCATAAACAGAAAGCATTTTTCCACCAAAATATATCTTATCATTATACGGATACATATATACTGGTTTTGCCGCTGTACCTTTTAACCCCTTAGATGATAAATGAATTTTTTTAGGATTTGCCCCATTTAATTCATTTTCTATATAGTATCCATCTTGATTTATACTTGCTATATAGCTGTTATTTACTACACCAGAAGAAGTTATACCTCCACCATTATATTGTAAACACATTAATTTATCATTAACTTTATCATAATGAAATATATACCCATCTGGTCCCTTAAATGTTATAAAGTTATCATTAAATTCTGGATAATAATCATAATACTTATTACTTATTGTATTCATTCTTTCTGTAAATTTATTAGTTTTAAGATCATATGAAAGAACTGTAAATGAAGGATATAATACTACAAATAGTTTAGAATCCTCAACCTTTAGATAATTTACAAATTGTCCACTATATTTAGATGGCAATATATTGTTCTTTGCTTTTGTTTTTTCGTCATACTGGATTAGGCCTGCTTTTGAACCAATACCTGCATATACTTTACCATTATAATATTCGATAGATTTTCCATATTGCTCATTGGAAAAGGAACCTAAATCCTCTAATTTATTTTCTTTTATATAATACTTATAAATACGACTTCTAGGAGAAGTTGAAAGGTAAATCCTATTTCCATAAGCTTTGATATCCCAAATATAGTTATCATTTTTTACATCTGTAAGTTTATCTAATGTTTCAGTTTTTATATTATATCTATATAAGGTTGCGCTATTATAAGTTCCAAAATAAACAAAATCTCCATCTGACACCATAGATATTATTCCTTCAGAATTAGGAATAGAAATCATTTTTTCTAACTCTTTTGTAATAGTATTAAAAGCAAAAAAATTACAACTTCCTCCACCCATTACAATAGTTCCACCATATAAAACTGGTTCATTTTTTTTATTATGATACATAATGCCTTTATTGATCTGAAATCCCTGTTCTATAGCCCCAAAATTTGTGAATATACCTTTCTTAGTAAAATCTGTTTTTGTAGATTGTGCTGCAGTAGTAAATTTTATCATATAACCATTTTTCATTTCTTCACCTTTTTGGGATTTAATCTGAGGATTCACTTGTAAGATATAGGATTCACTATACTTGTATCCACCTACAGGTGCCTTTACAATAATTGATTTTTTATCCTGTGCTATTTCTAATTTGGTAGAAACTTTATTTCCTTTAGAATCCTGTACAATTATACTATCCTCTTTTACTGAATCCGTATAAATTTCTCTATTAAATTTTATACTCCAGTTCTTTGTAATCGCTACATTATTATACTCTTTTAATGTTTTATAATCTGATTGAGCCTTTATGTTATCATTAAAATTACACAAAATAACCATAAAACATAATGTCAAGAAAAAGTATGTAACTATTTTTTTCATTTTCTCCCCCCTGTTAAACCTTTTAAAAACTTTCTATTATTTAGTTGAATTTTAAATATTTTTGTGTCTTAAAATAATTCTACTATTTTATTTGTAAATTTAATAGTTATTTATTAATTTTACAATATATTTTCATAAATTTTATTATTATTTTATATAACATAAATCTAGCATATATGCTAAAAAACTATTATATTTCCCTGGTAATATGATTGTTTTATAATTTTTGTCAAACTAAAATATAAAGAGAATCGTCATTTCTGATGATTCTCTTTATATTCTATTATTTGCTAAATTTCATAGCTGATACCTTTATATTATTTTTTTGTGTACCTAAATTTACTTCTATTGGTTGTATTTCTTTTATAGATTCTACACCTATAACGATTACTTTATGATATTGTGAATCTGGAAACCATTGATTGGAATTATTAGGGTCAAAGCTTTTTGTGAAAATATGAACTTTACCATCACTATTATATGACTTATTATCCTTAAATGCCTCTCCATTCACCTTTGTTACATCATTTAATAAGGTTATAGATGTTATTTTATTATTTGCAAAAGAAAAACGATCTATGGCTATCATATTAGTTTCTTCTGAAAAAATAGCTGATACTAATTGATTATCTGCAAAAGCATGATTTCCTATTTTCTTTAAAGTTCCTGGAAAATCTACATACTTTAATTTATTTTTAGAAAAAGCATAAGCATCAATTTCCTTTACTCCTTCTGAAATATATAATGTATTTATTTGATTTTCTTCAAAAGCATTTGTACCAATTACTAATCCGTTTAAACCTTTAGGAATTGCTAAGCTAGTTAATCCATTCTTGGCAAATGCATAATTTTTAACCTTAGTTATAGCTTCGCCTTTATCATTTACCTTAGGTAAAATCAAATCCTTATTAGTTTTTAATTTTTCTTCTCCTTCGTCAGAGAAACCAGCTAAAGTTGTTCCTTCAAAATTAAAGTCTTCTACTTCCCATTTACTATCTTGTATATTCTCGAAATCTTCTTTTACTATTATTTTTCCTTGAACTTCTAATGTTATTTCTGGTTCTGATTGAGATATACCCTGTGGAAGTTTAAATGTTCCTATAGCATTATATTCTCCTGACACATTTCCATTATAACTTTTAATTGTCCAATTTAATTTCACTTCATGATCTTTACCATTTGAATCAACTATATAAGTACTTTTAGATAATTTATCCATCACTACATTTTGTTCTGTTCCAAAGTCCACTACTACTGGTGCTACCTCACCTATTGATTTAATCATTATCTTGTCTACTGAATCTTTTTTCTTACATTCAACACTAAGCTCATTTTCCTTATGATTTAAATCAACTTTTCTTACATCTGTATTTTCTAATTCATATTCATTATCTTCATATTTAGGAGTTATTTCTATATCTTTATCACCTATATGAAGATATTTTTCTTCCCCTTCTTTCTTTCCAATCTTCCATATATCTTCTTCTTTTAAAGTCTTATCTTCAGATCTATACTTAATAGTTAGTTTTGCTGGATCAATTACTTGATACTTAGACTCTTTCAAATTATTTGGATTATTATAATTATCTGTAAATAAATGAACTACACCATCATACCCTAAATTTTTATGGAAAGCGTTTGGCGCTATCTCTTTAACGCTCTTTGGAATATTTACATCCTTTAAATGATTTAGTGAAAAAGCATATTCATCTATCTTTTCAACCCCATCTTCAATAGTAATAGAAGTTAAAAAAGTATCATGCCATGTATTTTGAAATGCACTTACTCCTATTTTCTTAACATTACCAGGTATTTTTACTGATGATATCTTATTTCTTGCAAATGCTTTTTTACCTAACTGCTTAACACTTGTAGGAATATTTATTGATTTTAAATTATTATTATTAAATCCAGATAAATATTCTAAAGTAGTAGGCAATGTTACTTGAGCTAATTTATTATCACTAAAAGCCATATCCTCTATTCTAGTAACTCCTTCTGGTATAGTTACACTAACTAAATTATTATAACCAAAAGCTACTGGTATTGTTTTTAACTCCTTAGAAAGTTTTAAATCTGCTATATCATTTAGAGTAAATGCTCCATTTCCTAATTCTGTAACACTATCTGGTATAGTCAAAGTTTTTAATTTATTATTATTAAAAGCTAAACCTTTTATGGTAGTTACACTTTCAGGAATATCAATATCTGTTAGGCAATTATTACGAAAGGCTTCTTTTCCTATTATTTTAACAGTATCTGGTATAATAACAGAATTTATTCCTATTTTAGGATCTTGTTTAGCTTTATCTTTATCTTTAAAACTTTCATTAGAATCGCCTTTTATTTCAAATTCACTACAAAAGGCTTCATCTGCTATTTCATTTATTTTTTCTTCAAACTGATTTGTCTTAGGTAAGATTAAGTCCTTGTTGTTTTTAAACTTCTCTTTTCCACTTTCAGCAAAACCAGTTATAGCTGTCCCCTTAAAAGTAAAGTCCTTTACTTCCCATTCTTTATTCTCTACACCTTTAGGTGTTACTGTCACTTTTAACGTTACTTTTAAATCAGTTTCTGGATTTGATTGAAGTACTCCTTCTGGTAATTTTAAAATTCCTGTAGCAGTATAATCTGCTGCAATATTTCCATTATATTTTAGAATTGACCAATTTATATCTACATTATGTTCTTTATCTTTAGAATCCACTATTGTAATCTTGTTAGGTAGTTTTGCTTTTACATTAGCCTCAGTAGTTCCAAAATCCACATCTATATTTTTTATTCCTAATGGTTTTATTTGTTTTATAGTAGTTTTAGAACTTTCTTTATTTAAAGCTTCTATGGCATTATTAATACTTTCCACCACTTTATTAACTTCTTCTAAAGTAGCATTAGATTTGTCATTTAATTTATTCCCCTCTTCAATAGCTTCTTTTAATACCTTTACTTTATCTGCTTCTTTACCCTTTGTTTTTATACTCTCTGCTCTTTTAATGGCCTCTATTAGCTTAGAGTAAACTAATTTAATATTTTTATTATTATCAAAGGCATCTTTTCCAATATCTTTCACATTTGATGGAATATTTACTATTTTTAATTGATTGCCACTAAATGCCTTATTCCTGATAAATTCTACAGTTGATGGAATAACTATAGATTCTAGTTTATTCTGCGCAAACGCAGATAATGCTATTTCTGTAACTCCCTCTGATATTACCACAGAGCTTATTTCATTCTTAAAAAAAGCTGATGATGGTATAATAGTTAAATTTTTAGGAATCCTTACTGATATTAGCTTATTACCCATAAAAGCTATATTCCCCATGTTTTTTAAAGATTCTGGTAATTCAATTGATGTTAGATTATTCTTAGCGAATGCTTGCATTCCTATACGTTCTACAGTTTTTGGTATTTTCACAGATGTTAGGTTTTTATTTCTAAAGGCACTATCTTCAATGGCAGTAACTTTTTCTCCTCTAATTATCTCTGGAATAACTATATCTGTTTCATTTCCTATATATTTAGTAATCTTACCATTAGAAAATTCAAAATCTGTTTTTTCATCAAACTTTATTCTTGCACCCTTTACAGTCTTTTCAACATCGCTAACTCTTTCTTCTAAAGCATATTTTCCTGATGTTTTATTATTCAAAGAATTTATTGATGCTTTTGCTGTTTCTAATGCTTTTTCTCCATTAATTAAATTATCTTTTAATGTTAAATCCTTCTTAGCAGTTACTTCTGCTAAATAAATTTGCTTTTCTGCTGAAAATGAAGCATTAAATATTTCTCTACTATCCGCTGACCAGGTAAGAATTTTATCCCCACCATTTGCTAGTATATCCCCAGTAGTTGAACTTTGTAAATGGCTCGAAATAGTTATTATATGTGGTTCATTTTTACCATTTAAATATTCATTTGGTAATACTATTGTAATAGAATCTGTTACTTTATCAGCATCATCAAGTCCTTTTATATTAGGTTTAATTTCTGTTCCTTTTGGAAGAGACATTTTATTTAATTTATAATTTGAAGTATTTAAGACGTTATTAGCCTCACCAGATACTGATATTGGCTTATTAAACTTAATGTATACGTAATCACGTTGTGCATCATCTTTTCCATTTGTTGTGTTAACATCTAAGTCTTCATCTACATCTGCAAAAGACCAAATTATCTCAAATTTATTTTTTTCAGTCTCAGTTGGTTTTGATGGCTTTGATGGTCTTGAAGGTTTTTCTGGGTTTTTTATGTTTTCTTCTTTAACAACTTCCTTAATTTTATTTACTACTTCTTGGGGTATAACAGAATCTCCACCTACTAAACCAACCTCTGTTTTGTCATTTTTAATAGATTTTATATAATCTATTGCATTCCTAGTTTCTTGTGAATCTTTAGTATGAGTTAAGATTAATTGAGAAGCAGTTCTCCCTGCTAATGCTGAAGCTACTAAAGCATCTGCATAACCATCTCCTGTAGCATTAGCTACATATAGTTTATCTGTATTTAATTTAAAATATTTCATTATATTAAGATTTGTTTCAAATCTGTTGGCTCCACCTGTAACTCTTTCTTTGGCTCCTAATTTATCATAAACTGCCTTTGGAATCACTCCTTCTGTTCCTATTACAGTTGCCTTTGAATTATGTTTTTGGATAAATTTAGTTGCTAAATCCGCTGTAGATGGATCTTTCCCTACTATTAATAAGATTTGCCCTTTAGCTGCTGCCACGGGTGCTGCTGATAAGGCATCTGAAAAACCATCTTTACCATTTACAACTAATATTTCATCAGCTTTGACATTATGCTCTTCTACTAAATAATTCGCTATAGCGAGGTTTGTTTCAAATCTATTTTTTCCTCCTAGCTCAGTTAAGGCATACCCTTCTTTTTTTAGATCATCTCTTATGGATTGTGATACAGATGCATTCCCACCTATAACATAAATATTTTTTGCTTTTAAAGTTTTTATGGTTTCCTTAGCACTTTTATGTAATTCTCCTGATTTTGTTAATATTATTGGTGCATTTAATTTCTTAGCTAAAACTGATGCACTTAATGAATCCGCATACCCCTCTCCTGAGGCTATTATTACATTTTCAGCCCCCTCCTTCCAGTTAGCTGTTGCTACATTGGCAGCTGTTTCATACCTATCCTTTCCTGGCATCTTATTAACATCCCCTGGTGCTGCCTTAACATTTCCTGATGGAAGCATTGTCAGCACTATACCTAGGGCTGTAGCGCTAGCTAACATTCTTGTTCCTTTCTTATTCATTATTTTACCCCCTTTAAAATATACAAAAATAACTAACATGTCGTTATCTCTTTTTTAATGAGATGCACATGTTAATTTTACTGGAAAAATATTCTCAATTCATGTCTAATTATAGCATATATTGTAATATTTACTACGTTTGCAATTTATTTTATTTTGTTATATATTAACAGCTAACTATAAGAAATGTTAATAAGACAATATAAATTTAGAGGTTTACTAATAAACTCTAGAGTAAGAAATAAAAATTATAATAAAATATGGGAGAGTAAGTATTAGTATTATACTTACTCTCCCAAGCTTTAACCTATTTAAATTTTTTAAGTTTTAATATGACAAGTATTTATAGAATAGACTTTACTGAAAATATCTTATATAAATCTACCTTAAAATATTTATACTATAATCTGAATCGTCACTTCCAACCACTAAAACATAATAATCTCCTGATTTTAAT
>Ga0129306_1001622_pt1 | contig 24290 bp, 16 predicted proteins | sample P827metagenome_FD_94438 | JGI IMG/M metagenome (GOLD analysis project Ga0129306, IMG submission 94438) | Capybara group fecal microbial communities from Wisconsin, USA - P827 metagenome | ecosystem: Host-associated > Mammals > Digestive system > Large intestine > Fecal | place: USA: Wisconsin... | reverse complement strand
GATATCGTATATGGCACTTTTGGTTTTATCATTATAGTCAAGAGGCTCTGATCATACACTTATATTCAGTTGTATGATCGATCCGTATTTTCTGCCGAATCCTACTGAAGTCTCTTAAGCAGTTCTTCTCTCTGCGCCTCGTAACCGGGCTTACCAAGGAGTGCGAACATGTTCTTCTTGTAGCTCTCAACACCGGGCTGGTTGAAAGGATTAACACCCAGTACATAGCCGCTTACGCCGCAGGCAAACTCGAAAAAGTAGAAAAGCTCACCGAGATAGAATTCGTTCATCTCGGGAACCTTGATCATGAAGTTGGGAACCTGTCCGTCCGTATGAGCAAGGATAGTACCGTTCATGGCTGACTTATTGACGAAGTCCACGGTCTTGCCGGTCAGATAGTTAAGTCCGTCCAGATCCACGGGTTCTTCTTCTATAGTGATCTCTTCACGTGAAGTCTCTACATTGATGACTGTCTCGAAGAGGTTGCGGCTTCCGTCCTGGATGAACTGGCCCATTGAGTGAAGATCTGTAGTAAGATCAACGCTTGCCGGGAAGATGCCTCTCTGATCCTTGCCTTCAGACTCACCGTAGAGCTGCTTCCACCACTCTGATACATAGTGAACAGCGGGTTCGTAGTTGGCCAGTATCTCGATGGCTTTGCCCTTACGAAGCATAATGTTACGAAGTGCCGCATAGAGGAGAGCATCATTCTCTTCATATGCGTTGTTAAGAGCATACTCTCTGCCCTTGGCTGCACCTTCCATAAGCTTATCTATATCAGCTCCGCTGACAGCGATGGGAAGAAGGCCTACTGCAGTAAGAACTGAGAATCTTCCTCCTATGTCATCCGGCACTACAAATGTCTCATAACCTTCCTCAGTAGCGAGACCCTTAAGAGATCCCTTGGCTCTGTCTGTAGTAGCATAGATCCTCTTAGCAGCCTCAGCCTTGCCGTATTTCTTCTCCATCATTCCCTTAAGTACGCGGAAAGCGATAGCAGGCTCTGTTGTGGTACCTGACTTGGATATCATGTTAATGGAGAAATCCCTGTCACCTATGACATCTATCAGATTCTTTAGATATGTAGAACTGATGGAATTACCCACAAAGTAGATCTCGGGAGTCTTGCGCTGATCCTTGCTGATCATATTGTAGAAGCCGTGGCGAAGGAATTCGATTGCAGCTCTTGCACCGAGGTAAGATCCGCCGATACCGATCACGAGCAGAACCTCTGAATCACTCTTGATCTTCTCTGCGGCAGCCTTAATGCGGGCAAACTCTTCCTTGTCATAAGCGATGGGCTGATCGATCCAGCCTAAGAAATCATTGCCCGGTCCCTTCTTGGATACAAGAAGCTCCTTGGCGTCCATGACAAGCTTCTTCATATTCTCCACTTCGTGGTCGGCCACAAAGGGAGCAGCTTTGGAATAGTCAAATGTTACTTTATTGCTCATTTTTTCACCTCCGGAAAAATGCTTTATTAACGAACAAGGATAGTCTAGCAAAAAGCATCATATTATTCAAGGGCAGCAGGGAGAAGAAGGGGTTTACATAATATGGCTAAATTGTTCACAAACACCGTAAAATTCAAACTTTTTCTATACACGCAAAGGACTATGTGATAGAATATAAGAACATCATCAAATTGTCAGACTATAATATCCAACACGGTTTAGTTTTTATGGAGGAATGATCTATGAAGAAATTATTTGCTAAAGCGAATCTGTCGTTCATGATCGCGCTGCAGATGCTGGTATTGCCGGTAGTCATCTGCCTGATCATATCGGTAGTGATCATGGGCAAAGAAATGAACAGCACCTACACTGACACTGAGGATCTGTATTTCGACACTTTGTACCAGATTAACAATAAGCTTGTCAATGCCGACAGAGACTTTTATCAGGCAATGAACGCAGCACAGCAGTATTTGAGCATAACCCAGTCAGACGGCAATCTTCCGCCTGAAGTTACGGAGCAGTTATGTTCTGCCAAAGTAGCAGACTATGATGATAACCTGGTTCAGGTGCTTGAGAGAGTCGGAGATGCCAATGAGATCGCCAAGGGTGTTCCGCATCTGTACAATGAAGTTCAGATAGACGGCAAGAACTATGAGACATATGCCAAGGAGTTCCAGGCCAATTATGACGCATGGCTTAAGTGCTTCAACTATCAGACCGGTGAAGGCGATCAGACAGCATTTAATGAGCAGTTCGAGACCACCAGAGATTCTATCTCCGCTATGACGGATATCGTTGAAGCATGGGCGGATGAGGAAGCAGCAACAGCCAAGAAAGAGATGAACTCTAAGGTCATCACAGTATGTATCATATTCCTTGTTATTATAGTTCTTCTTTATCTTCTTGTTATCGTAACGGCCAAGGCAATTTCTGACGGAGTTAAGAGAGTCGAGAAGGGTATCGACAATATGGCAGAAGGTGACTTCGTGACTCACCTTGAGGTGGAGTCTCCTATCAAGGAATTCAGAGCGATCGCAGTATCTGCCGAGAATATGCGTCATAACCTCCATGAAGCTTTAAGAAAGATCGTCGGTAATGCACAGATTGTCGACAACAGCGCTTCAGAAGCCAAGGATAAGATCTCTGACAGCCAGAGGGCTACAGCCGATATCAACCAGGCGGTATCAGATCTCGCTAACGGTGCGACCGCTATGGCGGGTGATGTACAGAACACATCAGATATCACGATCGGCATAGGCGATGCGGTAGAGAATGTTCTTGAAGCAGCCAATTCCAACCTTGAGAACGGTACTGCGGTCATCAATGAGTCCATGAGAGTTCAGGGCCAGCTGTCAGACCTTATGACATCCGGCGAGAATACCAGACAGAAGGCCAACCAGGTATCAGAGTCAGTCGGTGAGACCGCCAATGTTGTGGCACAGATCAGCCAGTCTGCAGAGCTTATCATCTCTATCGCCAATCAGACCAACCTCCTGGCTCTTAACGCTTCTATCGAGGCAGCCAGAGCAGGTGAGGCCGGCAAGGGCTTTGCTGTCGTTGCTGACAATATCAAGGATCTTGCGGAAGAATCCAATGATGCAGCCAATGAGATCACGGGAATGCTTAAGAAGATCACGGATCTCTCAGACAAGAACAAGTCTCTTACAGAGGATATCAGAGTTGCTACAGAAGAAGAGGGAGACGCTCTTACGAGTATGAGTGCTTCATTCGAAGAGATGCTGTCTATGCTTCGTGAGACAGAGACAGGCAATAAGACGATCGTCAGTCTTGTACAGACTCTCGACGGCAACAAGAATTCGATCCTTGATTCGGTGGAGGCACTTTCTTCGGTATCAGAAGAGAATGCGGCGTCTACACAGGAGACCAGCGCATCGCTGTCTATGCTTGATTCCAATATGGAGAATGTAGTTGAGCAGGCTGAGAACCTCAAGCAGGTTGCAGAAGAGCTCAGAGACAATGTGAAGATGTTCACGATCTGATCCGGTTAAGGCTCAGCGTCGGTGGATCGTTTCCTTTAGAGATACATATTTATCAGCAATACAGACTACCCAGGCCTCTTTACGCTTGGGTAGTCTTGTTATATTCAGTGGCCACATGTGGCTGTAGATGATATCCTGTTCCTTTGTACCGATATTGAAGAATTCCCTGGCATTCTTAAGAGCCTTGTCTGCATGGTGATAACCGTGAAGGCCCTGATGTGATGTGGGATCGTGCCAGTCATATAAGAAGAGATCGTGAAGCATCGCCCCGCGAAGCAGAGCCTCCCTGTCACATTTCGTATGAAGGAAACAGTCGAGCTTGTAGCTTGCACGGACGACGGCCATACAGTGGTCATAGGTGTTCGTCCGGCCGTGCTGCTTATATTCGCGCATCTTAAGCACAGTAGGGTCTCTTTTGAGATCACCCACATAGTTGTTGATCACACGGCTGTCCCGCTTATTCCATTTGTACCATTCTCTCCATCTTCCCATAGTTCTCAACCGCTTCTTCCCTATCCCGGATGCCGAAAAAGTATGGATTATCAAACCACCCACATAATAGCACATATGCAGCGGAATGTACTCAAAAAAATACGAAAACTTAATTGACTATGTATATTGCGGATTGTAAGATGAATATAACGCAGGAAGATAACAGTCGGACCGTGCGTTAAAGGGTAACGGTATCGGATCAGGCCTCTGGTCCGAGGAAAAACTATAGAATGAAAAGGAGATCACGATTATGAAGTATGTATGTTCAGTGTGCGGTTATGTTCATGAGGGAGACAATCCTCCGGCAGAATGTCCGGTATGTCATGCACCGGCAGAGAAGTTCACCAAGCAGGAAGGCGAGATGACATGGGCATCCGAGCATGTTGTAGGCGTGGCAAAGGGCGTAAGCGAGGATATCCTCAATGACCTTAGAGCCAACTTCAACGGCGAGTGCTCAGAGGTAGGCATGTATCTTGCAATGGCAAGAGTAGCTTTCAGAGAAGGTTATCCCGAGATCGGCCTGTACTGGGAGAAGGCGGCTTATGAAGAGGCTGAGCACGCTGCGAAGTTTGCGGAGCTCTTAGGCGAAGTGCTTACCGATTCCACCAAGAAGAATCTTGAGATGCGCATAGAGGCCGAGAACGGCGCTACCGCAGGCAAGACAGATCTGGCCAAGCGTGCCAAGGAGGCAGGGCTTGATGCGATCCATGATACAGTTCATGAGATGGCCAGAGACGAGGCCCGTCACGGTAAGGCTTTCAAGGGCTTGCATGACAGATACTTCGGATAATACGGATCTGTTATAACTGAATAAGATCATATACCGCAGAGCAGCCGAAAAAACGGAGCTCTGCGGTTTTTTATGTGATAAAAGCCGGCTTATATCTCCTCGGGGCGAACACAGGGATGCATATAGACACGCAGAGCGAATTCAACATTTTTGAGGATACAATAATAAAAAAAGACAAATTATAATATGTATCATAAGCATAAAATGGATGTTTTTCTTATTGTGTCAATATGTTGAGAACAGGAGGAATCATGAAAAGGATATTATCGATGCTTTTGGCAGTAGTGATGATCGCGGGTACTGTGGGCACGATGCCGGTTAATGCCGAAGAACCGGGGATACCGGAAGAGACGGTCACATTGATGGAAGAGATGTCATCAGATGAAGTCAGCTCTGAGGAGTCTGTCACTGAGAGTACGCCCGAGAGCCCGGCAGAAGATGATGAATCTGAGGAAGTTGTCTCATCGACTGACGGGAATGAGCAGGAAAATACGGAGACGGAAGATACAGCTTCCGACCCTGAGAGTTCTGTTGTCACGGAAGCGGAGTCTGGATCTGAAATATCCGAGACAGCGGAGTCTGCCTCGGAAGAAGAGTCTATAGAGGAGATCATCACCGATGAAGAACTCAGTACGGAAGTGATCGAGGAAGTGACGGATCCGAAAGAGATCCCTATGGTTTCTTATAAGCCTGAAGGAGAAGGGGACCCGATCTTTAAGACCTTCACTGTCGGAATTGATACATCAAACAAATATACGAGTGAATATGATTTGAATTCAGATGGAAAACCGGATGGATATTACATAGGAATGGACAGCAGGGATGTGATCCAATGCGATTATGAATTAAGTGACGGAATATCAGACAGTGAGATAAACTACTGCCAGGTCACTTTTACAAGTGAATTAGGGACCATGAATTTCGGATTGAATTACCCAATGTCTTGGAGTAGTGCTACTTCCTCATATACGACTTCGTTTTCGAAGTGGATGAATGAAGGTGTTCAGGTCGTAAGGCATGGCGCGGGCTATGACACAATTATTGTAGAGGTTCGGGTACCGGGAAGCGGCGTTGTTGTGGCGGAGGGTATAATTAAGATCCTTCAGTATGGATGGGAATCCTATATAGGAGCTACATACAGCCATGCAGAATACAGCGGAAGGTATTTCGAGCAGAATGGCAGGCCTCTGACAGGATGGCAGAAGTTCCGTTATGACGGCGACAGTGACTGCGAAGTATATGTTCATGATGGTGCCGGCGGGGACCTGGATATCTATTTTGATCCCGAAACCGGAGTGGCTGCATCAGGCATATATGAGATAGAAGGAAAGAAGTATTACTTTGAACAGGTGCAGAATGATGTGGTGTATCAGCCTTACGTTCTGAAGAAGGCAGATGAAGACATGTCCTTTGTAGGCTTAGGGTCTTACAGTATCTGCTTGAATCGTGACGGATCTCTGACAACCGGTATAGTGAATAAAGGTTCCGACAGATATTACTTTGATCCGGAAACCGGCAGACAGGTAAGAGGCGAATGGGTACAAACGGAAGAAGGTCTGCGTTACGCACAGGTTGACGGCAAACTCATCGGCAACGGCAAGATAGAGCATGCCCAGGGCGGAGTATACATCCTGAAGGACGGGGAGATCTTGAAGGGCTGGTGCGAAGACAGTGAAGGCCATAAGTATTACAGTGATCCCGTATCCGGTGACATTACTTATGGGATAATCAAGATCAAGAGTAAGAAATATCTGCAGACGGAAGAAGGTATCCCACAGGAAGCCGGAATGCACCACTGTACTGCAATAGACAACTCTTTATATACCAATGCCCAGGGTATCATAGAAGGCGGCAAGGAAGTTACCCTGAAAATGTATGGAGAAGATAAGATCTTCTATATTAATCCCGACGGAACCATGTATTTTGGTTTTAAAAAGGTCGGAAAAAAGACGTATGAATATACGCAGATGGGAAGAGAAGAAGTAGCCGAGGTAGAGATTCTTAATTATGAAGACTATGAGCCCGGAGGATATGGCTATCTTGACAATAAGGGCAACCTGGTCTTCTATAAAGACACAAATAAGCAGGAAAAGATCAAGGATAAGATCGTCGTACTGAAGATTGACGGCTATCCGGTAGTGATCATCAATAAGAATGGTATGATCTCCTACGGCTGGTATACCATAGACGGGAAGAAGTACTATACCGACAAGCTCACGGGAAGACTCTATAATACCACCAGAGCCGGCAAACTCTATGATATAGAGGGCAAGCTCTACTACTTAGGCAAGGACAGCTACGTGACATGTCCGGAGAATCCATGGATAACATATAATGGAGCCAGGTACTACATTGGTTCTGACGGAAGACCTGTGACAGGATGGAAGACCATAAAGGATGAAGAGAATAGCGATCAGGTATTTTATTTTGAAAAAACCGGAGAGCTTAATACCACCGGTCTGATCGGCGGGAAATATTATCTTCTGAAAGAGAACTATTCTGTTGTGAAGCCTGTACAGGCGGGGATCTTTGACTATAAGTACTGTCTGAATGCCGACGGCTCCATTAAGACGGGATGGGCATCCGTTAAGGTTAAGGAAGCCGGGACCACAATCACAAAGCGCTACTATACACCCAAGAGTAATCCGAAGAACGGGTTCCTGCACACTCCGAATATACTCTACCGTATCGGGGGCAAGTACTATGCCTTTGACAGTCATGGAGCCATGAGGACAGGATGGCAGCAGGGCTTCCAGTTTTATAATGATGCCGAGACACAAGAAGAGAGACATTTCCCCGTTATTAGCGAATACATGTTCTATTTTGATCCAAAGACCGGAGTCATGGCTGTGGGTAAAAAATCAATTATCAGTCCCATTTCCGGAAAGAAAGAAGCCTTCTATTTCGGGACCGATTTTTCGGAGAATTCATATCTCGGAGCTATGATAGAGGGAGGAATAATAAGATCCGGGTCCCGGCTTATTACGATAAAAAATGGTCAGGAAGTATCCTTGAAAGATCATGCCAACGGTATACACGATGGATCGTACTATATATCAAAAGGAAAGCTGGCCTCCGGCTTTAAGACTGATAACGGAAAGAAGTATTATTTTGATCCGGCCACCGGACTTATGGTAAAGAACGAACTGAGGAAGATATCGGGTAAATGGTATTACTTCAATCCTGACGGCGTGATGTCGTCGAATCTCAGAGGCTATATAATAGATTCTGACGGTACCCCCGTTGATGAGATAATCTCTGTCAATCATGGCAACGGATATATCAAATATTTTATCTGCGGTGATACAAAAAAGACAGATATAAGGGTTAGGATACTGGGGTCCACATATATACTGAATGACAAGGGCGCACTGGTGACCGGTGCCTATACTATGAAGAAGGGTGAAGAAAAGGGGCGGTCATACCTGGCGGGAGCTGACGGAAGGCTCATCACAAAGAGTCATAATACACTGGTCAAGTACGGTAATAAGCACTATCTGGTCAACAATGACGGATTGCTCCTAACGAACGGGAAGTACAATGCAGGCTCCGGTTGGAAGGAAGCATTTACGCAGGCCGAAATAGCACAGATATACTGGACTTCACTTGACGACTGGGAAGCGGATAAATGCTCTTTCTATACGGATGCGAAGGGCGCTGTCATCAAGAATAAGGTCATCACAGATGATGCCGGTAATAGGATCTGCATCAACAAATATGGTCTCAAGGGGGGACCCTTCTACAAGCAGAGCGGTAAATGGTACTGGTACGGAGAGAGCGGTGCGAAGGCTCCGGGAAGATATAGGGTGGAGGTGGAATATGCCTCTTCCGGTGCTACAGATATTGCTTATATAACCGTAGGAAAGAAAGGTCAGATCACCGGTGGAGCAAAAAGAAGTGACGGAAGTGCCGTACAGGGATTTGTCCTTATAAGGGGAACGGATATGGCAGGATATTATTATCTTGACAAGAAGGGTATTCCTTCCACCGGGAGTAAGAAAACAGTCGATGGAAGCTTAAACTTCAATTCGGTGACCGGAATAGCCGATATACGGGATTAAGATCTTATGATCTAGTACTTCCCCAGATAATCAGTGCCGGTGGTCGCGCGCATCTTAGATATATAGGTGCCGGGATCACCGGCCATTTTCATCATCGTATCAAAGCCCAGGAGTGTCATCTTATACGGATTACCCTTGTTCTGTGCCTCGGCGTTATCTAAGAGTGCCTTGAAGTTGTCCATCTGCCAGATGATGATATCTGCGATGGAACAGCCCTCTATAGTATAGGCACAGCTGTATGAACCGTGCTCGAGGTAGTAGATGTACTCATCCCTGATCTTGGGGTGTTCGCCCAGGGCGGCGACAAATCTGTCGGTATATCCGTCATCCTCAATGCCCGCTCTTTTAACAAGCTCAGCCGTATAAGTATATAATTCATTATTTGTCATATCGCATTCTCCGCAGCAAATGATGTGAGACCTTATGATCCGATCCTCTTCGGACTCTGTTGCTTATTATAGAGATAGTAGCATAACCTGAGCCTTTTTCCCATACCCGAAATTCGATCCGAAAATCTTTTCAAAAAGTTATTGACAGAAGCAAATGACGGTAGTATTATCTATTCATAACATTCCTATTGGCATAGTAGGAATTACAAAGAGCACCATTTGTACCATGACATTTACATATCGGAAAAATCTGTTAAAATAATAGGGATATCAGCAACCGAACAGATCATGACAGAAAGGAAACCGCTTATGAATGAAGCGATAATCCGTATAGAAAATGTATCGAAGACCTTCACTACCACGGATAACACGGTGGAGGCGCTTAAGAATATCAACTTGGAGATCGGCAGGGGCGAGATATTCGGTATCATCGGAATGAGCGGTGCCGGCAAGTCCACGCTGGTCAGGACGCTTAACTTCCTTGAGAAGCCTACGGAGGGAACGGTCATCATTGAGGATAAGGACTTATCCAAGCTCTCAGAGAAGGAGATCCGCAAGGTCCGTACAGAGATCGCGATGATCTTCCAGAGCTTTAACCTGTTGGCTCAGAGGACGGTACTTGACAATATCTGCTTTCCGCTTGAGATCATCGGGACCCCCAAGGCCAAGGCAAGGGAGAGGGCCAGAGAGCTGCTTCAGATAGTCGGACTCGAGGCCAAGGAGAACTCCTATCCGTCTCAGCTGTCGGGCGGACAGAAGCAGAGAGTGGCGATAGCCAGAGCGCTGGCCAATAACCCCAAGATCCTGTTGTGCGACGAAGCGACGAGTGCACTGGATCCCACGACGACCAAGGCGATCCTTAAGCTCCTTAAGGAGATCAATGAGAAGTACGGCATCACGATAGTCATCATCACGCATGAGATGACGGTGGTCCAGGAGATCTGCTCGCATGTGGCCATCATAGATGAAGGGGTCTTAGCCGAGCACGGAACGGTCGAGGAAGTCTTCTCACATCCCAAGAGCAAGGCGGCCAAGAAGCTCGTATTTATGGTCAATCACTCGACTCCCCGCATGGACGGCAGAAGATGCATCCGCATCACATTTAGCGAGAACTCATCATTCGAGCCCGTCATCGCCAACATGGTGCTCGAGTGCAATGCACCGGTCAACATACTTTTGGCGGATACTCAGGATATCGGCGGCATAGCTCACGGACAGATGATACTGCAGCTTCCGGAGGATACGGCCACACAGGAGAAGATGATAGAGTATCTTAAGAGATGCAATCTTGAAGTAGAGGATGAGGACTGGCCCTGTGACTGATGCAGGATCATGATGAACAGAGCGATCGCTTAACAGGCTGATACGGTCGGACGATCGGACAGGAATGAAGAGGAACAGATTATGTGGAGCAAAGAAGTAACCAATATGATCATAGTCGGAGTCGGACAGACACTTACCATGACGCTTGTATCGACTCTCATAGCATATATCATAGGACTGCCGCTCGGTATAGCATTGGTAGTTACCGCAGACGGAGGACTGAAGCCCAACAAGATAGTATATAAGATATTGGATGTAATAGTTAACATAACTCGAAGCATTCCCTTCCTTATATTACTCATCCTGATAATCCCCATCACGAGATTCATCGTGGGCAAGAGCTACGGAACGGCAGGGACCATCCCTCCGCTTACACTTGCGGCGGCACCGTTCATCGCCAGGATGGTGGAGTCATCACTCAGAGAAGTGGATTCAGGCGTGATCGAGGCAGCACAGAGCATGGGCGCCGACATTTGGACCATCATATTCAAGGTGATGATAGTGGAGGCCAGGACATCCCTCATCGTCAATGCCACTATCGTCTTAGGTACGGTCCTTGGCTACTCAGCCATGGCCGGAGCCGTCGGAGGAGGCGGCCTGGGCGATATCGCCATCAGATACGGTTATCACAGATATCAGACCGATATCATGATAGTGACTGTGGTGCTGTTAGTATTGCTCGTACAGATCATGCAGGTCATCGGTACGAAGATAGCGGTACGGATAGACAAGCGCAATATCTGATATGTAAGAACATTAAGCAGCTGAGATATCAGACAGCCTGAGGCTGTTGGATATATAAGACGGGCACCAAGCCCGGACCGGGACCGTTGTACGGATTCGTATCCGACGACAGGATCCCGTCACATGAAAAGGAGGAAAACATTATGAAAAAAAGAATCATCGCGTTACTCGCAATTACGGCACTTACAGCAGGACTTCTTACAGGATGCGGCAAGGCAGCAGGCGGCAATGACAAGACCATCAAGGTGGCAGCATCAGAGACACCTCATTCAGAGCTCTTAGAGCAGGTTAAGCCCATCCTTGAGCAGCAGGGATATACCCTTGAGGTTACGGTATTCGACGATTATGTACAGCCCAATCTCGTAGTTGAGAGCGGCGAGTTCGATGCCAACTACTTCCAGCACATCCCCTATCTTGAGAGCTTCAATGCAGAGAAGGGTACACACCTTGTCAACGCCGGCGGCATCCACTATGAGCCCTTCGGCATCTATCCCGGCAAGGAGAATGATCTTGCCAACATAGACGGTGCATCATTTGCCATCCCCAACGATACGACCAACGAGGCAAGAGCGCTTCTGCTCCTCCAGGACAACGGTTATATCACACTCAAGGACGGTGTAGGCCTTGAGGCAACTGTCAATGATATCACTGACAACCCGCATAACATCGAATTTGTCGAGGTTGCGGCAGAGCAGGTCACAAGGACTCTTCCCGACGTATCATTCGGTATCGTCAACGGCAACTACGCTATTGAGGCAGGTCTCTCGGTAGCCAAGGATTCACTCGCATATGAGAGTGCCGATTCAGAGGCAGCCAAGACATACGTGAACGTCATCGCAGTCAAGGAGGGCAACGAGAACTCTGACAAGATCAAGGCACTCGTATCAGCTCTTAAGTCTGACGAGATCAAGAAGTACATCGAAGACAATTATGACGGCGGTGTCATCCCTTTTAACTAAGCATCAGTTTAAAAATACGGGCGACTGAGTTTATCTCATCCCGCAGATAACGGAACATATCTCACGAACACCGTGAGCGATACAAGCGGAGCGAATTATCCAGATTCGCTCCGCTTTTGTCTGCGTCCGTTATAGTTCTGCGTTCGTTTTGTCTGCGTCCGTTACAGTTCTGTGCCCGTGTTTTCTGCGTCCGGAGCAGCTCCCGGGGCGTATTATGCAAGATTTTTTGAATTACCGCCATTTGGGGGTAACGAAACTCTGTAAACCATATATAATTAAAATGATCGACTCACTGTGGAGAGATGTAATGGAACGGATCAAATTTGCGAGCAGGAAAAAGATCATAATATGCACGATACTGTTTTTTACGGGGATCGTCACATGCATGATCCCGGTGAGAGGATATATGCCTCATCATCTGTCAACTTTTTCTTATCTTGCGATGATAATCATATGGGCGCAGACGGTCAGGCAGAGGATAGATGATCCCGAGGTAAGACACAGGATCCTTATAGCCTGCGCATTTATGGTGCTCCTGTTTTTCCTTAGGATGTGCAAGTATTCGTATTTCGAGGATGTCATGATACGGGAATACCTGTGGTACGGTTATACTCTTCCCCTTACGGCGATCCCGCTGTTCATGTTCTTAGCATCTCTGTATATCGAACCTGTCAGGGATGAAAGACGGCTTATTATCATTGAGCGGGCATTGATCGTCATCAATATCATATTTGTTGCGGTAGTGATGACCAACAATCTGCATTCTCAGGTCTATAAGATCACCGTACATCCCGACAAGGAGTATACGCACGAATGGTTCTACTATGTCATCACACTCTGGCGCCTGGCGCTGGCTGTAGGGACACTGTATGTGATATTTAGGAAATGCTCGCTGACAACAGCCAGAAGGAAGTGGTATATTCCGGCCATATGTATAGCAGCCAGTCTTATCCTGCTGACATGGTATCTCATCGTCGGCGGCTCCCCCAAGATCGCGGGACATAAGCTGTTCCAGCTGCATGAGGCCGTTTGTATACCTTTTATTGTGGCGTTTGAGAGTATAATCCAGATAGGCATGATCCCGGCCAATTCAGGATACAGGAGGCTGTTCTATCGTTCGGGTATCAATGCCTGTATCTATGATAAGTATGGCAGGCAGGCGGTCGTGTCCCATGATTGGAGTGAGGGCCTGGATGATGAGGACCACAGGGTCCGTAAGGAGTCCATATCCGGCGGATTTGTCATATGGACGGAAGATATCTCTGCTATCAACAGACTGAATAAGGAGATCGAAGAGGTAACGGATGAACTGTACAATGAGAATGATCTGATCCGTCAGGAGAATGATGTCCGTGCAGAGAGAGTAAGCTTTGAGACCAAGAACAGATTATATAACAGGATAGCCGGTGCAGTCAGGACCAGAGCGGTCAGAGTAAATGAGCTGCTGACTAAACTCAGGAAGGATCGCGGAGAGAAAGCTGAATTCAGGGACAGTATCATGTATGCCTCCGTACTCAGTGCTTATATCAAGAGAATGAGTAATCTTATGCTCTTAACTGACGGACAGGATACGGTATCGTCCGAAGAACTTGGGATGGCAGTCAGAGAATCCATGGATTATCTTCAGTTAAAGGGATGCTTCTGTGATCTCAGCATCACAGGTGAATGCAGACTTGTATCGAAGGCAGCGCTTTTAGCATATGAGTTGTTTGAATCAGCAGTTGAAGATGTATGGCTCAGACTTCATACCATCGCCGTTACCATGGAGTGCAGTGATAATTTCAGAATGACTATAGCCATGGATGAAGCGGCAGAGGGGATCCCTTTTACATGGAAAGACAGGGAACTTAGCGAAGTCGGAGGCCGGCTGTCGGTTAAGTACGAGGATGAGACCTACTATATGATACTGGAGGTGACTGTATGACATATACATTGCTTCCCGAAACTCTAAGAGGCTGCCTTCTGGTACTTGCCACGTTCATTCTGATCATATATATGTATTGCTTTATCCGGATGTTGGATCTGGGCAGGGAGAAGAGCTACATCATCATCACGGGATGCCTGATGATTACTGCGTTTATCCTTTACCAGGGCATGATCATGTATCAGCAGGGGGACAGAGAGAGTCTGGATATCCCTGTTGTAATGCTCATATTGATATTTTTGCTATTCTTGATCTTCTGCGTGATGATGCAGCGAAATATCATAAAGTGGCAGAATGAGAACATCTCGGGGATGTCCGTTAAGGAGGCATTTGACAGACTTCCGTCCGGCCTGCTCTTTTATACCTTTAACGGTACTCCCGTAATGATCAATAAAACCATGCAGCAGATCAGTCATGAGCTCTTTGGTGCATCTGTCGTGGATGCCTGCTATTACTGGGAACAGATCATCCGTAACAGGGATGAGGAGATCTTATATGATGACAATACCGCTATAGTCAGGCATGACAGCGGCAGTGTATACAGCTTTAAGCGTGATATTTACGAAGTGAACGGAGTGAAGGTCTATGAGGTTATAGCGACGGATATAAGCAGTGAATACAGTCTTTCGAGGGAACTGGAGGAGAAGAGGAACAGAGCAAGGATACTCAACAGCCGACTTAAGGCTTTGATGGGTACGATCGAATATGTGACCATGAACAGAGAACTGCTGCAGCTTAAGATCGCACTCCATGACAATATAGGCCAGAGCATCCTGATCGCCAAGAGATATCTGTATTCTCCGAACAGCGTGGATGCAGACAGGATGCTGGAGTTCTGGCAGGATAATATGAGACATCTGGTGAGCGATGAGCCGGAGGAATGGGAGCTTCCGTACTATGTGATCTCCAAGGAGGCGGACAGACTGGGTGTCAAGCTGAACATCCTGGGAGAGCTTCCGAAGGAGCAGGAGCTCATACAGATCGTGGATGAAGCCATCTCAGTGCACATAGGCAATACGCTCAAGCATTCGGATTCGGATGAGATCACGGTGGCGGTATCGGAGACAGATGACAGGTATCGGATAAGGTTCGGTAATAATGACAGTAGAGCTGTCGGAGAAGTCACGGAGAAAGGCGGACTGAAGAATCTGCGCAGTGAGGTTGAGAGAGTCGGCGGAACGATGGAGATAAGTACGGAGTCCGGATTTGAACTGGTGATCGGGCTTCCAAAGAAAAGGGGGATTGAGATATGGCATACCGAGTAGTGATCGTCGAAGACTTTCGCATGATAAGAGAGATATTTGAGAACGCGGTCGAACAGTCTGAAGATTATGTTCTGGCCGGATCGTTTGCGACCGCTGTACAGGCAGTTGAATATGTGCGTAATAATCCTGTGGACCTGATACTTATGGATGTACTGATCCCCGGAAGCATGAACGGCCTGGATGCTGCTGAAGAGATCAAGGGCATAAGGCCTGATACCAAGATCATCATAGTCACATCCATGCCCGAACTGTCCTATGAGAGCAGGGCTAAGAAGATAGGGGTGGAGAGCTTCTGGCATAAAGAGATCCAGGAACAGCCCATACGCGAGATCCTGGACCGTACGATGGCAGGTGAATCCGTATATCCTGAGAAGCAGCCTGCGGTGACTCTGGGCAACGCTTCCAGCATCGAGTTCACTGACAGGGAGATCGAGATACTTCGTGAGCTGGTGGCGGGCCTGTCTAATAAGGAGATAGCCGATAAGCTGTGTATCGAATCTTCGACTGTCAAGATGCATATCTCTCATATGCTTCAGAAGACCGGTTATCACAGCCGGCTTGAGCTTGCAGTCCAAGCCCGCCACAACGGTCTGGTGATCACGGGATAGAGCGGTTTTTCTGTACATCGATCCATGTGATCTGAGATCTGAAGTAAAAAATGCCAAATTACCACCAAATGGCGGTAGTGCGATCCGGAAAAAAGAGGTAAACTTACACGGAATATGTTTCGGAATGCCTGTTTACAGGGACGGACACCGGAGACGGCAAAGTCTCTGAGGCCGCATTATCAGGGCATTTTCGGCAAAATATGTATTAAGAGAAAAAGGAGAACGCAAATGAAAAAACTAAGACGGGTATTATCGCATATGCTCATCGTCTTTATGGCTGTGTCACAGTTAGGTGCAGCTATTCCGGCGTATGCGGCAGCGGATGACGGTATCGATCCCGTGATCACCGATCAGACAGGCACTGAGGTGACATCTGAGACGGAGACTGCGGATATCGAAGAATCGACTGAAGAGACAGAAGTGTCCTCTGAAGAACTGTCTTCAGAAGAACAGGAGACGACTGAATCTGAAGAGCTGACCGAAGAGACTTCCGATTCTGTTGAGGAGACGACGGATGAACTCACGGAAACGGAAACAGAAGAAGTAACGGACGATACCTTGGAAAAAGATGCAAAGATCAAGGAAGGTACAGAGGAGGTAGAACTTCTCGGCTCCGATGTATATATTGATGTTATCCGTTTTCCGGACAGTTATTTCAGAGAATATGTCCGCAGTGAATTTGATAAAGACGGAGATACTTTTCTTTCTGACGATGAAAGAAAGGCCGTGACTAAAATAACATTGGATGGGGATCTGTCCAACCCGCGAAAGATCTGCACGAGTGTAGAGGGAATCAAATACTTCCCGAATCTTGCGACGCTCTCTCTCTACAATACAAAAATTGAATCTGCAGATCTGTCTTATAATACCAATCTTGAAACGCTGATTATCTACACATACTCGGGCAGTAATAACAATCCTGTGGATTCGGATTCTCTTAAAGAAATTGATATAAGCACGTGTAAAAAGCTGGATATGATAAAGCTGCCGAATAATACGCAGCTTACAAAGGTGGACGTTCCTTCTCATCTTTCTAGACTCACGTATCTTGAGCTGGATCATACGGGCATTACTTCATTTGATGCTTTCAAGAAGAGTTCTACTCTTAAGACTCTGCTTGTATCCGGTCTGGGATTAAGCTCGCTGGATCTGCGTAACCAATACAAACTGGAAGTACTTCACTGCAGCAATAATAATCTTTCCTCGTTAAATGTTAAGGAATGTGGTGAAAATCTTGTATCGCTGAATTGTTCCGATAACAGACTTACTGAAGTAGATGTCAGTGAGAATGTAAACCTAAAAAAATATGATGTCCATAACAATCAGTTAACTAAGCTGGACCTTCAGTACAACACAAAACTTACGGAACTGGATATCAGAAATAACTGCCTGTTCTATGCGGATCTTACAAACCAGAACAATCTGAGAGAGGATGGTTTTAAGCAGAGCGGAACAGGAACAGGTTCTACAAATAATTTTTACACGCTTCATGTGACACCGGATCAGAAGACGGTCGATCTGTCTGCGATCAAGCAGTGTGATCCGTTTAAGTTCCTCGGCAAGCGAGTTATCAAGACATATCCTGCCGGAATAATATCTGAAAGTGGTATTCTGACTATCCCGAATGACCGTAATACCATATCCATCGATTATAGATGCAGGGAAAGTACTGTTCCTGACAATGTAATAGATTCAACGTTCTACATCCGTTTTGAAGTGGACAAGCAGGCTGTTCCGATCAAGAGCACTACCCCTATATGGCTCAAGAACGCAACACTTTGTGTTCCGGGAGGATATGCAGTGGGAAGCAGCAGCCTGGCACCCACTGATACCACTACGGAAGCTTTTAACAACACGTATAAGATGTCATTCAGTCTTGGAGAATGGATCGATGCCGATACCAGGAAGGTAATGTCTTCCGGTGACCAGTTTAAATACTGGGGACACTATCTGTACCATGTTCGGTTTACACCTATTGCCGGCTATTGTTTTGACAAGAGCAATCTTCCGCCGGCAACCAACTTTAAGTTCTATGATCAGGATGAAAACTGCATCATGAAGGGCTTCTATTCCTGCCTGGACGGCAAAGGCAACCTTCATGTTTATGCACAGTCAACAGACAAGTACAAATGCTATACGAAGGGTACAAAATCCTATGCAGCTGCTGATGGTAATACCATCACGGCGCCGGAGCTGTGTTCGCTTGGTGTGACCAGTCAGGAGAAAGCCGGTAAGGCGGTCGTAAATGTTACTAATTTTGCCATGGCATACCTTAGTGAGTATCCGGAACTCCTTCCGACTTATTGGGTGAAGATTTCCGAGAGTGATTCTTCCCTTTCTTCCAAGCATAACAAATGGGTGAAGATGACGGATTCCACTATGGAATTTACCGATCTTTCAAACGGCAGTCATGTTGTATATATGTATGCCGGAAGCAGCACACCGACTTCGAGCAGCAAGAGCTTCTATGAAAAAAGCATAACAGTTCAGGAGCGTTGGACGGTTAATTATCAATATGCGGGTCCCAGTTCGATCGCAGCCGGAGCACTTGGCAAGTACAATTACAGCGAACGTATTCCGGCAGAGAGTATTGCGCCCGAACCCGATCCTGCCAAGATCGCAGATACCGACTGGACCGTAGAAGGCTGGTATCTGGACAGCATGTGCACAAACAAGTATGATTTCAAGACAAAACTGACAAAAGACAATACCACGCTCTATGCAAAGATTAAGGAAAAGCAGTATGTTACGATCACCTATGACAGAAACGGCAAAGATAGTTCTCTTACAAGTTCTTGGCCGTCTAATCAGAGAGTATATATAGGAAAGACGCCCAAGAGACCTTCGGATCCCATAACTACTGATGCTACAGTATTTGAAGGCTGGTATACGGATACTGATTGTACAAAAGAGTTCTCTTTTGACAGAAACATAGTTGAAAATATAACTATTTATGCCAAGTGGATCGACCCGAGCGTGGGTGAATTGTACGCGGTGAAGGTCCTGATCCCGAATGAGAAATATCCGGCAGAAGGTGAACCGGAATATTTGACCTTAAGCACCCAGCATGTCAAGAAAGGGGAATGCGCTAAGATACCGGACGGTAACTTTGACTATACGGATAAATACGGCAGGAAGAACATCTTCAAGCAGTGGAAGAACCGCAGTAATGGCAAGGTGTTTGATTTCTATGAACCTGTTGAGACAAACTATGAATTGATCCCCGAGTATGTAACAGAGGCAGAAACCGGTGATTTCTATGCATCCTTTACCGATGTAGGGGTTGATGACAGTTTTTATTATAATGAAGAGAAGAACCGCTATGAGCATGTTTACACGGGATCCGCTTATCGTCCCGTTGTAGAGGTTCGCAGCGCCGGACAGGTACTGATACCCGGAGTGGATTACACCATCAAGTATTCCAACAACACCAATGTGGACAAGAAGGGCAAGCCTGCGACCGTTACCATTACAGGTAAAGGAAGACACAAAGGAAAGACTGTATTACAGTTCTATATCCTTCCGGTAAATCTTTCCGAAAAATACGAGCCGGGATACTTTAGTATGTCTAATCCGGAAGACAGTTTTGGTGTCTGGTGTGTCAGGATCCCTGAGATCTGTGTACAGAGCGGATCAAAGATCAAGCCGGTTATCTATTACGGATATAAGGTTCTCGGATCAAAGGATTATAAGCTCAGTAATACAGGCAAGATCAAAGAGGATACCTCAGTCACCATAACAGGACAGGGCAATTACACAGGAATGATCTCCAATGTTCCGGTAAAGGTGCTCAGTAAAGAAGATATGAAGGCAAAGAGCCTCAAGGTAACGGTAACGGCAGACAAGACCTATGACAGTACTCCTCAGACTTTGGAACTGACGACTTCGGAAACACAGATCAAAGAACTGACGGTAAAAGATGCTGACGGTAAACTGTTAAAAGAATCTGACGACTTTACAGTTGCCTATGATTCCAACTGGGACGCAGGAACAGCCAAGGTTACTGTAACGCCTGTGGAAGGTTCAAAATATATAGGATCCGTAACAAAGACCTTTAAGATCAAACCCCGCAAGAATGCAGACCTTACGGCAGAGACAATAGGAGTAATCGTTTATGATCCGGAAGAAGGTGCTGTTGTACCGAGTGATTCCAATTTTGTGGTAAGAGATAAAGAGATCGGAGCGCTGCAGTTCGGTTCGGACTATACGGTGAAGTTTACAAGCAACAGACAGGCCGGTACCGGTAAATTCAAGGTAACCTTTGGCAATAACTATAAGGGTCACAGGCCTCTGAGCAGTACATTTACGATCAACCCGTGCAACTACGGAAGCCTTGATGTTAAGTGTGCGGATTTGATCTACGGTAAGAAGAATAAGTATCAGTCAGTTCCGATCGTAACTTATAACGGTGGATACCAGAAGGGTATGGCCGTAAGCAGTAAGGATTATACGGTTAAGTATTATGACGGTGAGACAGACATAACCGGCCAGAAGATCGAATTGGCTGAAGGCGTGGATTCTAAGAGGATCAAGGTAGTCGTTACGGGAAGACATAATTTTACCGCTGATATGACTGCCGTAACATATTACAATGTAACCAGGGCGCCTAAGGAGAAGATCAATCTGACCAAAGCCCGTATCGTAGCAAAGGGTACGAACAAGGCGATACCCAAGCAGGTTTATACCGGCTCATCAATCATGCCCAAGATCGATGTACAGATCAAGAACGGCAAAAAGTGGGAAGCCGTGGATCCTTCAAATTATACGGTTGTTTATGCTAACTGCCTCTCAAAAGGAACGGCTACCATATATGTAAACGGTAGGAACGATGCTGTGGGAAGCAAGAAAGCAACCTTCAAGATCGTGGCGAAGTCTCTTGCAGACTTTCTGCTCAATCCGATATTCTGAGATCGGTTGACAGGTGGATATACCCCTGCAGAAGCCGGTGAATAAAAGAATACAATGATGCATATACCCCGGACAGAGAGTGCTCTGTTCGGGGTTTTTGTATCCCGGACAGTTCCCGGTGTCCGCCCCGGGGGTGGAGGTACTTCGAGGACGAAAGAATCAGCCGAGGTTGTTTTTTAATATATATAATTGTAGTGTTATATATTGTAGAAAAACTTGAAAACATAACATCACAGCGTTATAATATTCACACAGAAGGAGAGAGTATCATGAACGAGGCGTTTATTGAAAGATTAAGGGCATCCGGGTTGAGTATGTACGGTCTGGCCGCCGGGACAGGGATCCCGTATACAACGATCAACAGGCTGGTCCACGGCAGGCTGGATATTAATCGGATCTCTGCCGAGTCTCTCTACAGGATCTCGGTCGTCCTGTGTACGAAGTCAGAGGATCTGCTTAATCCTGTCAGGATCATGGATAATGCAACGGGTCACTATGGCAAGATCAAGTACAGATGGATCTGTAACGGCAAGGACGCTCCGTATATTGCCTTTCTGCATAACGGTGCGACGGTGACCATAGATATGGAAGATGAGTTTAACAATGCGGATGAGCGCAGATACTATGATTATTTCGCCCAGATGGCCATAGAACGGTATATTAAGAGAGCTGAGTTTGAGGAAAGCATTAAGGAGAACGTGGATGCAGAGGTACTATCTTAAGCACAGAGATGATGTGTGCGCGGTCCTTGATATAGAAGAGGAGACCTGGCAAGTGGAAAATGCCAGGGTGATCAACAGAGAGATCGCTCCCTATATCGGATATGCGAGCGATTCCTCCATCAGACATTGGTGGTCAATGCGTGCTGTTCCGTCTACCAGGAAGACCATGGAGGAAGTGGTCAGACTTGCCGGATGTAATAACAACAAGGAGTATCTGGCCAAGAATCTGGCGTTGAGCGCAACGGATGCCTATTGGGTCTGTCCGTTGGGTTCAGATCTTACCTGGAGTGATGTGGGGTTGTCTGTGTTGTCCGGGTATAATGACGGTAAGATGCCATATCGCAATGCATCTTCATATGACAGGAATGCCACATTGTCAGGGCAGATGGAGAAGTACTGGGACCTCAACGACACTCCTCCGGTATTGGTCAAGGAAGCATATCTGTACAACGGTCAACAGGCTGTCAATGAGGTGTTCGCCGCTTTGCTGCATAAGGAGCAGAAGGCGGATATTCCTTATGTGGATTACTCCATACGCAACAATGAAGAAAAGGGATGTAAGGAGTCTTTGTGTGATTCGTTTGCAACAGGCAACCTGGAGTTTATATCTGCATACGATATCCTGTATCTGTATCCAAGGAAGAGAAGTGAGTCCGTGTATGATGCATATATTAGTGCCTGTGTTCGCAACGGACTTGAAGAAGAACGGATCAGGGCGTACATGGACTATCAGACCATGACGGATTTTGTGATCACCAATACAGACGAGCATCTCAATAATTTCGGTATTTTGAGAGATATGGATACGCTCAGGTTTATCGCGCCGGCCCCCATATTTGACTCCGGGAACAGCATGTTTTACAAGGCATCGGGTTCTTTAAGACCGTTGGAGCGACACGAGCTGCTGCAGTTTGAGATCACCTCTTTTCATGATTCGGAAGAGAAGATGTTAACACATGTCCGGAATCGTGAGATTGTAGATATCGATATGCTCCCCTCTCATGAAGAACTTATGGAACTGTATGTATCCAATGGGATAAGTGAGCAGAAGACCGGATTTATAGCGGACTGTTATCGTAAGAAGATCGAGATGCTTGAGGACTTTCAGAAGGGATATAAGATCTCGCTGTATCATGAGAAGCAGAAGATCAGGGGAAGACAGCCTCAGAATTCGTAAACCGCTTGTTTTGGCGTGCAGTATGTGCTAATCTTTGGTTTAGCGGATCGATGGAGGGTTATATATGGACAGACATATACAGGCACCATTAAAAAAAGAGGACATTGAGTCTCTGCACAGCGGAGATTACGTGTATATAGACGGGACGATCTATGTAGCCAGGGATGCGGCACATAAGAGGATGGATGAACTGCTGGATAAGGGTGAGTCTCTTCCTATAGAATTAACGGATAATATCATATATTATATGGGGCCTTCTCCGGCCAGAGAGGGCAGGCCCATAGGATCGGCAGGTCCGACTACGGCGAGTCGTATGGATAAGTATGCACCGAGACTTCTCGATCTGGGCCTTAAGGGCATGATAGGCAAGGGCAAGAGATCTAAGGAAGTGATGGATGCCATAGTTCGTAACGGTTGTGTGTACTTTGCAGCAGTAGGCGGAGCAGGCGCGATCCTGTCCAAGGCTGTCATCTCGTCCGAGGTGGTCGCTTACGATGATCTGGGTGCTGAGGCTATCCGTAAGCTGGAAGTGAAGGATTTTCCGTGTATCGTCATCATAGATAAGGATGGCAATAACCTGTACGAGACTGCGATAGAGGAATACAGGCAGGACTAAAGGGACTGTTATGATGCACCTGATACTGCGATGTTTTATCGCTTTATCAAGGTGCATTATATATAGAAGAAACAGATCTAAATCTAGGGGTGAAAGATCAGCGGGACACTATATTTAGAGGGTCTCAAAAATGTTGAGAAATTGTTGATTTTTCCCTCAAAATTCCATTGACTTTTGGATTTTACATAGGTATAATAACATTTGCACTGCCCATAGGGGTGGTGCGCAACTGAATATTTGGTAGTGGCATTATTCAGCTGTTTGGAGAAATACTCAAGAGGCTGAAGAGGCGCCCCTGCTAAGGGTGTAGGTCGTTCACGCGGCGCGAGGGTTCAAATCCCTCTTTCTCCGTTTCTTTTCTTCTTCATATATTGAAGAGATAAGAACAGCAAAGCGCTATCAAAATAATTTTGAAAAAAGTCTTGACGGCACCTTACACCCGTGATATTATGTGAAAGTTGCGTCAGCGACATTGATCCTTGAAAACTGAACAGCAATGCAACCCTGAAAAATTCCTAAAACAGTCCGTTGGGGCTCTGACCTGACGGATGAAGAATTATTCAGAGAACAATCCTTAAAACAAGGTAAAAACGGACAAATAAGCTAACGTTTGTTTGAACGGGAAGAACTTTTAATTTGAGAGTTTGATCCTGGCTCAGGATGAACGCTGGCGGCGTGCTTAACACATGCAAGTCGAACGAAGCGTCCCGCCCGATGAAGTGGAGTGCTTGCACAAAGTGGATTCAATTGGGATGACTTAGTGGCGGACGGGTGAGTAACGCGTGGGTAACCTGCCTTACACAGGGGGACAACAGTTGGAAACGACTGCTAATACCGCATAACCCGCTAGTACCG
>Ga0129306_1001620_pt1 | contig 24290 bp, 18 predicted proteins | sample P827metagenome_FD_94438 | JGI IMG/M metagenome (GOLD analysis project Ga0129306, IMG submission 94438) | Capybara group fecal microbial communities from Wisconsin, USA - P827 metagenome | ecosystem: Host-associated > Mammals > Digestive system > Large intestine > Fecal | place: USA: Wisconsin... | reverse complement strand
TGCCGGAGACATAGGGCTTCAGCTTCCCGGTCAGGTACACTTTGATGGCGGAGGGCACCTTGAACCAGGTCTCCCCCGCTGCCATGGCGGCGCCCAGGTCGGTGGAGCCAACGCCCGTGGAGAAAGCGCCCAGAGCGCCGTAGGTGCAGGTGTGAGAGTCGGCGCCGATGACGGCCTCGCCGGGGGCCACCAGGCCCTGCTCCGGCAAAAGGGCATGCTCGATGCCCATGGTACCCACATCGTAATAGTGGTCGATGTTAAACTTCCGGGCGAAGGTCCGGCACTGCTTGCATTGGGTGGCGGATTTGATGTCCTTGTTGGGGGCGAAGTGGTCCATCACCATGGCGATGCGGCTCTTGTCAAATACCTTGTCAAAGCCCGCGGCCTCAAATTCGTTGATGGCCACCGGAGTGGTGATATCGTTGCCCAGCACCAGGTCCAGCTTGGCCTGGATCAGCTGTCCGGCCCGGACGCTGTCCAGCCCCGCGTGGCGGGCCAGGATCTTCTGTGTCATGGTCATTCCCATTGTGTCAGTTCTCCTTTATTTTGAATATCCCGCGTTTTTAGTTGGCGTTGGTCTCCATCATCTTGTTGATGCCGTTGACATAGGCACGGATGGAGGACTCGATGATGTCGGTGGAAAGACCGGTGCCGGTATAGCGGCGGCCGTTGGGGGCCTCGATCTTCACCACGGCCTCGCCGATGGCGTCCTCACCGTCGGTGACAGCATTCAGGCTGAAGCTGTCCAGCTTGATGTCCAGCCCCAGCATCCGGTTGATGGCCTTAAAGGAGGCGTCCAGGGGACCGGAGCCGATGGCCACTTCCTCCAGCTCCTCTCCGGCCCGCTTCAGCTTCACGCAGGAGGTGTTGGGCACACCATCTCCGGCGTTGACCACATGGCTCACCAGCTGGCAGGTCTCGTAGTTGGCGTTGTGGCGGTGGAGCACCAGGGCCTCCAGATCGGCGGTGGTGATGTTTTTCTTCTTGTCTGCCAGGATCTTGAAGCGGGCGAAGATCTTCTCCAGCTCCTGATCGCTGACCTCATAGCCCATGGACTCCAGCTTCTCCCGCAGGGCGTGTTTGCCGGAGTGCTTGCCAAGAACCATGGTGTTCTGAGGCACACCCACCTCGGAGGGCGTCATGATCTCGTAGGTCTGGGCGTTGGCGATGACGCCGTGCTGATGGATGCCGGACTCGTGGGCAAAAGCGTTGGCACCCACAACGGCCTTGCTGGGCGGGATGGGCACGCCGGTGATGTTGCTCAGCAGCTTGCTGCTGCGGTAAATCTGTTTGGTGTTGATGCCGGTTTCGGCGTCATAGAAGTCCTTCCGGGTACGGATGGCCATGACCAGCTCCTCCAGGCTGGCGTTGCCGGCCCGCTCACCGATGCCATTGACGGTGCACTCCACTTGGGTGGCGCCGGCCTTGACGCAGGCCAGAGAGTTGGCGACGGCCATGCCCAGGTCATCGTGGCAGTGGACGGAGATGTCCACGTTTTCAATGCCGGCGACGTTCTGCCGCAGATAAGTAATCAGTTCCGCCATCTCCTGGGGGGTGGAGTAGCCCACGGTGTCGGGGACGTTCAGAGTGGTGGCGCCGGAGGCCACAGCGTTGGTGTAACACTGGGCCAGGAAATCCCACTCGGAGCGGGAGGCGTCCTCAGCGGAGAACTCGATGTCGTCACACAGGCTCTTGGCATAGGCCACCATGTCGCTGATGCGCTGGAGGACTTGCTCCCGGGTCATCTGAAGCTTGTATTCCATATGAATGTTGCTGGTGGCCAGAAAAACGTGGATGCGTGGATGCTTGGCCTCCTTCACCGCGTCCCAGGCGGCGTCGATGTCGCCTTTGGTGCAGCGGGCCAGAGAGGCCACGGTGCAGCGGGAGACGGCGGCGGCAATGGCCTGGACACTCTTGTGATCCATGGGGGAGGCGATGGCAAAGCCGGCCTCGATAATGTCCACGCCCAGTTTTTCCAGCTGCTGGGCCATCTCGATTTTTTCAGGGAGGTTCATGCTGCAGCCGGGGGACTGTTCGCCGTCTCTCAGTGTGGTGTCAAAGATCTTGATGCGCTTCATGCTCTGGTTCCTCCTGTTTTCTTTACAAATCCTAAGATTGAAATTGACAACAAAAAAGGCCTCGTCTCTCCTGTCTGAAGAGACGAAAGCCTGAACTTCCGCGGTACCACTCTCATTGGCATAAAAAATGCCCGCTCCCGGCATCGGCCCAGCGACCGCTGGGTGAATCCCGCCTCTCTGGTAACGGTGAGGAAACCCGTTTCCGCCTAAACCGTGATGGCCTCAGCGGAAATACTCAAGGGCCAGTGACATCTTCCCGCTCCGCATTGCCTCGCAGCGCCCGGCAACTCTCTGAAACGTCCTGAGAAGACTTTTTCCCTGTCATCGTATCTGTTCGTTTTGCTGTTGCATATTAAAATACAGGAGCCGGGGCGGTTTGTCAAGAGGCAAAATGGAAGGGCCGGGCGAGAAAAACAGTGAAAAAAGAACAAAAAACGTTGTTTACAAAAAAAACTGGTGCACTAAAATGGGGCAAAAAGGATGAAATTGGATAGTTTGTACATAAAAAAGAGAAATAACGGAGAAAGGTTCATAAAATTATACAGAAAAGCGAAAAGATTGAAAAATTCGGTTGACTTTAAAACGCTGATATGTATAATGACAAAAAAAGACAGGTGTTTCAAACGCCGACCTTTCCAGCCATGACGGCAGCGGAGACGCGGTCCGCCAAAGCTTTTTGTAAAGAGCCGCCACCCGGCGGCGGAGGGTTCTATGTACACACTGACCGCTCTGTTGAACATTCTGACCATTAACATTATTCTGGTTCTGGTACTGGTAGGGCTTGTACAGAAAAAGAATAGTGTGTCTGGTCATGCACAGAGCGAGAATGTCATCCCCGGTTCCTGCTGAACAGCCGATAGAACCGCCGATCACACAATCGAAATCCGGAAAGTCCGTGACCCGACACAAGGTCACGGACTTTGTTTTTGCAGCGAGCGCATAAAACGGCAGGTCCAAAAGGGCTGTGCCAACCTGAAAAGGAAGCGCAGAGAGTTTGGGAGGAGGGAGCATCTTGAAAATCCGCGCGACGCAGGCCATTATGGAATGCCTGCTGGAACAAGAGGTAGACACCGTTTTCGGCTATCCCGGAGGAACTATTTTAAACCTGTACGATGAGCTGTACCGGTATCAGGGAAAAATCCGCCATGTGCTGACCGCTCACGAGCAGGGCGCCGCCCACGCGGCTGACGGATATGCCCGTTCCACAGGCAAGGTTGGCGTGTGCTTCGCCACCTCCGGACCGGGGGCCACGAACCTGACGACGGGCATTGCCACGGCGTATCTGGACTCCTCACCTGTGGTGTTCATCACCTGCAACGTGGGTGAAAGCCTGCTGGGAAAGGACGCTTTTCAGGAGGTGGACAGTACCGGCATCGCCATGCCCATCACCAAGGCAGCCTTCCTGGTGCGGGACGCCCAGCGCATCCCAGACGTTATGCGGCAGGCCTTTGCCATGGCGGCCAACGGCAGGCCCGGCCCGGTGCTCATTGACTTTTTGAAGAATGTCACCGCCGCCGACCAGATGATCGACTATGAGTTCATCCCCTGGCGCGAAAACCGCGGATGTGCCGCTATCCATGCGCTGAACAACAGCCACCAGCTGAAAAATCCGGAGCCGGACCAGCAGGACGTGGATACCCTGCTGGAGATGATCTCCCAGGCGGAACGGCCGCTGCTGATCTGCGGCGGCGGTGTGGTGCGGGGAAAGGCGGACAAGGCTTTCCGGGAGTTCGCGGAAAAACTGGACGCACCGGTGGCCATCACGGTCATGGGCGGCGGCGGATTCCCGGGCAGCCATCCCCTGACCACCGGCATGATCGGCATGCACGGTTCCCAGGCGTCCAATGTGGCCTGCGACGAGTGCGATTTGCTGATTGCCGTGGGATGCCGGTTCTCCGACCGGGTAGCGCTGGACCCGTCTACCTTTGCCGCCCAGGCCAAGATTGTGCAGATTGACATCGACCGGGCGGAGATTGATAAAAACGTGCTGACGGACCACCACATCATCGGCTCCGCCCGCCGGGTGCTGGAGATGCTGAATGAAAAGCTGCCCCAGTACAACCACACCGCCTGGAAGGAGCACATCCTGCCCATGCGGGCACCCTCCGTGGCGGAGGATAGTTCCATCCTGACGCCCCAGCAGATTCTGGAGGTTATCCGCCTGCAGGCGCCAAAGGACACCATCGTGGCCACCGACGTGGGCCAGCACCAGATGTGGTCCATCAAATACCTGCATTTCAACTATCCCGGACAGCTGCTGACCAGCGGCGGCTTTGGCACCATGGGCTTTGGTCTGGGAGCCGCCATCGGCGCGCAGATGGGCAATCCCGACAAGCGGGTGGTACATATCACCGGAGACGGCTGCTTCCGCATGAACTGCCATGAGCTCTGTACTGTGGAGCACTACGGCCTGCCCGTTATTACCGTGGTTTTCAACAATGGAACGCTGGGTATGGTCCGGCAGTGGCAGAACTTAATCTACGGAAAGCGCTTCTCGGAGACCACACTGGACCGGGGACCGGATTTCGTCAAGCTGGCGGAGGCCTATGGGCTTCGGGGCTTCCGGGCCACCACCCGGGCGGAGATGGAGCAGGTGTTCTCCCAGGCCCTCTCCTGTGGCCGCGGCGCGGTGATCGACTGCGTGCTGGACATTGACGAGATGGTGCGGCCCATGGTGGCCGCCGGCTCTCCCATTACGGATTTCCTGCTGAAGGAGGGTGCGAAGTGAAACAGCAATGGAACACGGAGCGAAAGCTCTACACCCTGTGTATTCTGGTGGAGGACATCCCCGGTATTCTCAGTCAGGTGGCCCGCCTCTTTTCCCGGAAGGGCTATAACATTGAATCCATTGTCTCCGGCGCCACGGACAAGCCGGGCATCACCCGCATCTCCATAGAACTGATGGGAGACGAGCTGATGATTGAACAGATTGCAGCCCAGTGCAGGAAGCTGCTGCCCGTCAAGGCAGTGAAGATTCTGGACGAGGAGACCTGCATCCGCCGTGAGATCGCCCTGATCAAGGTCAGGGCCGCTGACCGTGCCGCCCGGGATGAGGTCATCCAGCTGGTGAACATTTTCCGGGCCCAGGTGATTGACGTGTCCAAGGAGTCGCTGACAATCTGGGTCTTTGGCAGCCAGAGCAAAAACACCGCGCTGATCGGCATGCTGGAGGACTTCGGCATTCTGGAGATCGCAAAAACCGGTACTATCGCCATCGAAAGAGGACGTAGCACAATATATGATGATAACAAAATCAAGGAGGAATATGATTATGGCAAAAATGTATTATGAGAAGGATTGTGACATCAGCAAGCTCGACGGCAAGAAGATCACCATCATCGGCTATGGCTCCCAGGGCCACGCCCATGCGATGAACCTGAGAGACTCCGGCTGCGACGTGTGCGTGGGCCTGCGTCCCGGCAGCAAGAACTGGGCCAAGGCCGAAGAGGCCGGCCTGAAGGTCATGTCCGTGCCCGAGGCCGCGAAGTGGGGCGACATTATCATGATCCTGATCAACGATGAGGTCCAGGCCGACGTCTATAAGAAGGACATTGCCCCCAATCTGGAGGCCGGCAACGCCCTGATGTTTGCCCACGGCTTCAATATCCATTTCAAGCAGATCGTTCCTCCTGCGGATGTGGACGTGCTGATGATTGCTCCCAAGGGCCCCGGCCACACCGTCCGTTCCACCTATGTCAACGGCAAGGGTGTGCCCTGCCTGCTGGCTGTTGAGCAGAACGCCACCGGTAAGGCCTATGACATCGGCCTGGCCTATGCCGCCGGCATCGGCGGCGCCCGCGGCGGCGTGATGGAGACCACCTTCCAGGATGAGACCGAGACCGATCTGTTCGGTGAGCAGACCGTGCTGTGCGGCGGCATCGTGGAGCTGATGAAGTGTGGCTTCGAGACCCTGGTGGAAGCCGGTTATGCCCCTGAGAATGCCTACTTCGAGTGCATCCACGAGGTGAAGCTGATCGTCGACCTGATCAACAAGGGCGGCATCGCCATGATGAACTACTCCATCTCCGATACCGCTGAGTACGGCGAGTATGTCTCCGGCCCCCGGGTGCTGCCCTATGAGGAGACCAAGAAGAACATGAAGGCTGTGCTGAAGGACATCCAGGACGGCGTGTTCGCCGGCAAGTGGATTGCCGAGAACAAGAACGGCCGTACCTTCTTCAACGCCAAGCGCGCTCAGCTGGCCAAGCATCCCGTGGAGATCGTGGGCGCTGAGCTGCGGAAGAACATGCTCTGGGGCAACGACACCGATCCCGACACCGCCTCCAACTGACTTTTAGCTCCGGGCGGGCGGCTCGCCGCCCGTCCCGGAGCTTCCCTGTTTAAAATCTGATAAAACCGGAGGTTTTCCCATGAGAAGCGACGTGGTGAAAAAGGGGGTCCCGGCGGCTCCCAACCGCTCCCTGCTGTATGCCCTGGGCTACACCAAGGAGGAACTGGAGCGCCCGCTGATCGGCGTGGTCTGCTCTTACAATGAAATTGTCCCCGGCCACATGAACCTGGACAAGATCGCCGAGGCTGTCAAGGCCGGCGTCCGGGCCGCCGGCGGCACACCGGTGGAGTTCCCGGCCATCGCCGTGTGCGACGGCATTGCCATGGGCCATGTGGGCATGAAGTACTCCCTGGTGACCCGGGATCTGATTGCCGACTCCACCGAGGCCATGGCCCTGGCCCACCAGTTCGACGGCCTGGTGATGATTCCCAACTGCGACAAGAACGTGCCCGGCCTGCTGATGGCCGCCGCCCGTGTGAATATTCCCACCATCTTTGTCTCCGGCGGCCCCATGCTGGCGGGTACCCTCAGCGACGGTCGCCGCACCTGCCTGAGCCATATGTTCGAGGCGGTGGGCGCCCACTACGCCGGAAAGCTGGATGACGAGGGCCTGGAGGACTATGAGAACAACGCCTGTCCCACTTGCGGCTCCTGCTCCGGCATGTACACCGCCAACTCCATGAACTGTCTGACGGAGGCTATCGGTATGGCGCTCCGGGGCAATGGCACCATCCCCGCCGTCTATTCCGCCCGGCTGCGGCTGGCCAAGCACGCGGGTATGAAGATCATGGAGTTGGTAGAGAAGGACATCAAGCCCCGGGATATCATGACTGCCGCCGCGTTCCACAACGCCGAGACGGTGGACATGGCCCTGGGCTGCTCCACCAACACCATGCTGCATCTGCCCGCCATTGCCCATGAGTGCGGCATTGAGCTGAGCTTCGACATGGCCAACGAGATCAGCGGCAAGACCCCCAACCTGTGCCATCTGGCCCCGGCGGGGGACACCTACATGGAGGATCTGGAGCAGGCCGGCGGTGTCTACGCCGTCATGGCTGAGCTGACCAAGGCTGGACTGCTGGATACCACCGTCCTGACCTGCACCGGTAAGACCGTGGCAGAGAATCTGGAGGGTGTGGTCAACCGGAATCCGGAGATCATCCGCCCTGTTGAGAACCCCTATTCCAAGACCGGCGGCATCGCCGTGCTGAAGGGCAACCTGGCTCCCGACGGCTGCGTGGTCAAGCAGGCCGCCGTGGCCCCGGAGATGATGGTTCACACCGGCCCCGCCCGGGTGTTCAACAGCGAGGACGAGGCCATCGCCGCCATCTACGCCGGAAAGATCGTGGCGGGCGACGTGGTGGTCATCCGCTATGAGGGCCCCAAGGGCGGCCCCGGTATGCGGGAGATGCTGAACCCCACCTCCGCCATTGCCGGTATGGGTCTGGACAAGGATGTGGCCCTGATTACCGACGGCCGGTTCTCCGGCGCCACCCGCGGCGCCTCCATCGGCCATGTCTCTCCCGAAGCCGCCTCCGGCGGCCCCATCGGCCTTGTGGAGGAGGGAGATCTGATCGCCATCGACATCCCCGCCCACACCATTGAGCTGAAGGTCAGCGACGAGGAACTGGCGGCCCGGAAGGCCCGGTGGGTCTGCCCGGAGCCCCGGATCAAGACCGGTTATCTGGCCCGGTACGCCAAGCTGGTGTCCTCTGCCGACAGAGGCGCCGTGCTGGATTGATTTTGAAGACGCCGCCGTTTTTGGAAACGGCGGTGCCCTGTAAGAGAGGACGAAGGCTATGTATCGAGAAATCGCGCATCTGCTGCTTTACAGCGATCTGGGAAAGGACAGCATCCTGGTTCACCTGGCGGATATTATCCGGGACTGGGAGCAGGGCGGCTGTGACAAGGACGCTCTGATTCAGAGAATCTACGCCGAAATCAAACGGATTTTGGATCTGGGCACAGTCTGCGGATTCGACGAGAATCTATGGCAGTGCTATCTGACCTGGGTGCTGATGACCAATCAGAACGCATTTGCCCTAACCTGTGAGCGGGTGGGCAGCAGGGAGGGCAGTGTCAACCACTTTGCCCAAAACGACTTTGCTGTGTTCCACCGCCTGTTCCACTACGATTTCTCGAAGCTTGAGGAAGACCTGGGAATTGACTGCTTTACCACCATCTGCCGCTATCAGGCCATTCCCAAGAAGGAGCGGATGTATAACCGGGATGCCAGCTGTCAGGTGCGCACTCTGCGCCGGGCCTTGGATGCCGCCGCGGACGGGGAGGAGATGGGCCGTCTGGTGACGGACTACTACCGGCACTACGGCGTGGGAATGTTCGCCATGAGCCGGGCCTTCCGCATCCAGCACGGTGAGGACGGCGTGGAGTTCCTGCCCATCAGCAACATTGACGGCGTCATGCTGGACGATCTTCTGGGCTATGAGCGGCAGAAGCAGGAACTGCGCCGGAATACCGAGGCGTTTCTGGAGGGCAAGCACGCCAACAACGTCCTGCTGTACGGCGACGCGGGTACCGGCAAGTCCACCAGCGTCAAGGCGCTGATCAACGAGTACTATGACCGGGGCCTGCGTATGATCGAGATTTACAAGCACCAGTTCGGTGACCTGTCCGCCGTCCAGGCGCAGATCAAAAACCGGAACTACCGGTTTATCATCTTCATCGACGACCTCTCCTTTGAGGAGAACGAGGTGGAGTACAAGTTCCTGAAAGCCGTCATTGAGGGTGGCGTGGAGACCCGCCCCGACAATGTGCTGATCTACGCCACCTCCAACCGCCGGCACCTGATCCGGGAGACCTGGAACGACCGGACGGATATGGAGCACAACGGCGACATCCACCGTTCCGACACGGTGGAGGAAAAGCTGTCCCTGGCCAGCCGGTTTGGCGTGGCCATCAACTACAACGCGCCCACGCCCAAGGAATACCAGGCCATCGTCCGAACCCTGGCGGCCCGACAGGGCATCGCCATGGACGAAAAGCAGCTCCTGGCCCTGGCCAACACCTGGGAGGTTCGTCACGGCGGCTTTTCCGGCCGCGCGGCCCAGCAGTTCGTCCACTATCTGGAGGGCCTACCCCGGAGCTGACGGATCGTCCAGAAAGCATAAAGAGCAAAAAAGGAAGCGCCCGATCCGGCGCTTCCTTTTTTGCTCTTTTGTTTAACGGAAATTTTCCTCCGCATACTGGGTCAGCTCCGCACGGAAGTCGGGGTGGGCGATGGAGATCATGGCCTCCGCCCGCTCCCGCAGGGACAGGCCGGACAGCTTCACCACGCCGTACTCCGTGGCCACATACTGAATCATGGTGCGGGGCGCGGAAACCGTGGAACCGCCGGGGATAAAGGGCACGATGTTGGACTTCAGCTGGCCATCCTTGGTCTTGCGGGAGGAGTTGATGCAGATGAAGCCCTTGCCGCCCTCGGAGCGGTAGGCGCCCTCCAGAAAGTCCATCTGACCGCCGATGCCGGAGAGCTGACGGGTGCCGGCGGACTCGGCGTTTTCCTGGCCCATCAGGTCCAGCTGCACGCCGCCGTTGATGCTGATGAAATTCTTCAGCTTGCTCATGCGCTCGGGAGAGTGGACGTAGTCCAGGTCGCCGGGATGGAACAGGCCTGGGTTCTCCTCCAGCCAGTCGTACAGCTCCTGGGAGCCCATGGCCAAGTTCCAGGTGCTGTAACCTGTGTCGAACTCCTTACGGGCGTTAGTCAGCTTGCCCGCCTTGTACATGGCGAGATAGGCATCGCTGATGGTGCCGGTGTGGCAGCCCAGATCCTTCAGGTCGGACTCGGCCAGCATGCTGGCCACGGTGAAGGGCACGCCGCCCACGCCCAGGGCCAGCACCGCACCGTCGGGAATCTCATTGACCACCAGCTTTGCGATGGCGATGTCAATGGGGCTTGGGTCCCGGTAGGACCGCAGAGGCAGGGGCTCGTGCTCGCCCTCCACGATGTAGTCCGCCTCGGACAGGTGGACCCGGTGGGAGCCGTCCACGCCCTGGAGATGGGGCAGGTGCTCATTGATCTCGAACACCACCGTCCGGGCGTTCTCGAAGATGGTACGCCAGGCGAAGTTGGAGATGCCCAGGCCGCAGTAACCGTTGTCGTCCGGGGTGGAGACGGGCACAAAGGCCACGTCCGTGCGGATATGGTGCCGGTACAGGTCCGGTAGCAGCCGCAGGGCCACGGGCATGAACCGCACCAGACCCCGGCTCTGGAGCTTGCGCTCGTAGTCGCCGATGTGCCAGCTATAATAAGTAAAGGCCTTTTGCTCCGGATCCTGCTCCACCACTTCGATACGGGGACGGATCACCAGGCCGCCCCGGACCTTTACGTCCGTCAGTTCGTCCTTCCGGGCAGCCAGGGCCTTGTCCATCAGTTCCGGAAAGCCCCCGCCGAAGCCGTAATCCACCCAGTCGCCGGATTGGACGGCCTTGGCCGCTGCCACCTCCGGAGTCACAAATTTGCTTCTGTACTCACTTACCATGGTTTCCCTCCTGTTTTTATTGAGAAGCCGCTCTGTCCCTCGGGCTTCAAATGATGCGCGTCATGTGCGGTAATCGTGAACGCTGCCGGCTGATAGAGGCATCGTTTCGTGGGCACAAAAATCGAATGCATCTAATGCATCTATTTCTTTCATATTATACCATAATCCCGGAAAAAGCGATTGTAAAATATACGGTTTTTTCACCAGAATTCCGGCCCCGGAGCTGCGGACTGAGAGCATCCAGGGCGGCAGGGCACACTTGTTCGGATAGCGTTAAAAAAGGAAATGCCAGAGAACTGGACGGTCCCTTCCGCAGTAGAATGCAGTAAAGAGCAAACCGCCTATCTGAAAACGGGAAAGGAGCACTGTATGGAGCGTCGAATTTGGGAACGACTTCTTCTGTGGCTGGTATTTTACGCCGCTGCCCAGGCAGTCAGCTTTGCGGCTATGGGCCTGCTGTCCCTGCTGATTCCTCTGACAACCTGGAAGCAGGTATCTGTGGGGATCTGGCTGCTGGTCTGCTTTTCCAGCCTGTGTTTTCCAGACAACATCAGGGACCGGTGGATTCCCAAAGAGAAATAGAGACAGATATGAGGCCGGGAGTCAAAATGGCTCCCGGCCTCCATCGTTTCAGCAGAGGATGCCCCCGGCTGATCACTGCTCCAGACTGTGGGCTTAAAACGAGACAACCTCGTCTCTGGGTTTCTCACAGGGACCGATGGAGATGACGTTCATCACAGGACCCTTGCCCTTGTAAGCCTTGTGCTTTTCCACGGACATTTTGGCAGTAACCTCAATCCAGTCCCGGTTCTTGTACTGCTCCAGTCCGGGGCCCTTGGCGATAAGCCCCAGGAACGTCACGTCCTTCTCGCAGCAGACCATGGCGAACCGGCCGGGGCAGTCGATGCCGGGGTAGTTTTTGGAGTGGCACATGATGAGCTTCATGTGCACCAGCTTGCCATCGTACCGCTCCGGGTGATCCATCACATCCACATACCAGACGCCGAAGTCATCGTCAGGAATGTCGATGACCTCCTGACTCAGGTCAAAGGGACATTCGTCGCCGGTGAGGTAGTCCTCGGAGTTGCCCTCGTTGTCCTCCAGGTAGATATCCGCCCGGCGGTTCACCATCCGCAGGTTCCGCTTCCGCAGGGAGACCTTCAGTTCCTCTGTGCAACGGTTGAATACGATCAGATCCGCGTTGGTGATTTTCTCCATCATCAGCTGGCCCATGTTCTTGGCATACAGGTCGAAGGTCTCCGCCTGAACGAAGGTCATAATCTGATACAGCACCCAGTTGGCGGGCAGCACCTCCCGGTACAGACGCTCCATCTGCCACATGCCGTTATACTCAATGAGGACCTGCTTGGGTCTGTACTGCTTCTCCCAGGCTTTCAGCTGGGAGCACTTCAGATCCTCTTCGTCCTCCACGGTGACAACCGTCACATTGTCCAGGGCCTTGGGGTTGTACTCCTCCTCGCCCTCCTCGCAGCAGATCAGCAAAGTCCGGTCCTGACGGGCAAAGCCGTCCTCCAGAATGCCGTTGATGAAATTGGTTTTGCCGCCGTCCAGAAAGCCGGCGACCAAATAAACAGGAATATCAGCCATGGTAAAATTTGTTCCCTTCTCCGTTTTACAGACCGAACAGCTCCGCCAGTTTGTCTTCCTTCAGCTCAGCGCCGATGACACACAGGCGGCCGGTGTAATCGGGATGGCCCGCCCGGATGTCGTGCTCCTCGGGCACATAGTCGAACTCGATCCAGGCGCCGTTCTCTCCGCTCACGATGCCCTTGGCCCGCAGGATCTTGCCGTACTCGCCGGAGTCCAGAGCTTTCAGGATGCGGGCAATATCCGCCTGAGTGAAGGACTTGGGGGTCTCCTTGCCCCAGCTGGTAAAGACTTCGTCGGCATGGTGATGATGGTGATGGTGGCAGGAGCACTCGGGATCGTCACACTCGTGGTCATGATGATGCTCATGTTCATGCGCCTCATCCTCGTGGTCGTGATGATGCTCGTGCTCCTCATCCTCGTGGTCGTGATGATGGTGATGGCCGTGTTCCTCCTCGTCATCGTCCTCCTCGTCATCATCATGGTGGTGATGCTCGTGGTCGTGCTCATCGTGGTCATGATGATGGTGCTCGTGCTCATGCTCTTCAGCCTCATGCTCCGCACGCATCTTCTCCAGCAGCTCGTCAGCAAGAGAGACCTTCTCAATGGCGGAGAGGATGACTTTGCCGTCCAGCTGATCCCAGGGGGTAGTCAGGATGGCGGCGTCGGGATTCTTCTCCCGCAGTATGGCCACGGCGGCCTCCAGCTTTTCCTGACTCAGCTTCTGGGTACGGGAGAGAATGATGGTGCCGGCGGACTCAATCTGGTTGTTGTAGAACTCGCCGAAGTTCTTCATATAGACCTTCACCTTGGTGGCGTCGGCCACGGTGACAAAGCTGTTCAGCTTCATCTCGGGCACGTCCGCCACGGTGTTCTCCACCGCCACGATGACGTCGCTGAGCTTACCCACGCCGGAGGGCTCGATGAGAATGCGGTCAGGGAGGAACTGGGCCACCACATCCTTCAGAGCCTTGTTGAAGTCGCCAACCAGGGAGCAGCAGATGCAGCCGGAGGACATCTCGGAGATCTGGACGCCGGACTCCTTCAGAAAACCGCCGTCGATGCTGATTTCGCCGAATTCGTTTTCGATCAGAACCAGCTTCTCGCCGGGATAGGCCTCGGCCAGCAGCTTTTTAATCAAGGTCGTCTTACCAGCGCCCAAAAAGCCGGAGACGATATCAATTTTTGTCATACAATCAAGTCCTTTTCCTTTAGAATGATGGATTTTTCCGCTGAAAGGGCGGAAACCTCTGTTTCAACCCAACTATCATATCATTTTAAATGAAAAATGCAACTCGATTCCAAAAAATTCACAGATTTTCAAAGAATTTACCGCAAAAAGTAGCGCGGCACCTCCGAAGAGATGCCGCGCAGGGGAAACAGGCAGACAGCGGCGGCCGGGCGGAAACCATGGGCAAGAGGGGTCTGTCCACGGGGCCGAAATTCCGCTCCGGCGGCGTCTGAACCTTTTCCGGCAAAGGGGAACGGGGAGGCCAATCAGGCCGCTTTGGAGCGCCGGGCCTCTTTCCAGGCCTTCTTCTGCAGCTCCACCTCCGGCTGGAAGTCCTTCATTTCCTTGGCGATGGTGCCGGAGAGCAGCAGCATGCAGATCAGGTTGGGAATGGCCATCAGGGCGTTGAAGATATCGGAGATGTTCCAGACAACCTCCAAATTCTGGGTGGCGCCCACAAAGGCCACCAGGGCGAAGACCACGCGGTAGACCATGATGGGCTTCATGCCGAAGAGGTATTCGAAGGCTTTCTCGCCGTGATACTCCCAGCCCAGGATGGTGGAGAAGGCGAATAGGGCGATGCCGATGGTCACCAGCACGCCGCCGGCCTTGCCCAGTACGGTTTCAAAAGCCAGGATAGTGAGGGCTGCGCCATTGACTACTTTGCCGTCGGCACCCACAGTGCCCAGCACGCCGGAGGAGCAGATGGCCAGACCTGTGACGGTGCAGATGACGATGGTGTCGAAGAAGGTGCCGGTCATGTTGATGTAGCCCTGACGGACGGGATGGTCCGTGGTGGCGGAGGCGGCGGTAATGGCGGCGGAGCCCATGCCAGCCTCATTGGAGAAGCAGCCCCGGGCCACGCCGTAGTGGGCAGCGTTGAGAACGGAGGTGGTGATAGTGCCTGCGAAGCCGCCGGCGGCAGCGGAGGGGGAGAACGCCATCTTGAACATGGTGACGACGGCACTGGGAACGGCGGTGATGTTTCCAAAGATCACGATAATGCCGGCTACGAAGTAAAACACGGCCATAACGGGGACCACCACGGAGGAGACCTTGGAAATGCTCTTGATACCGCCGATGACGATGGCCAGAGACAGTACCGTGATGACGGCGCCCACGATCCAGGTGGGAATGGAGAAGGTGTCATAGATGGACTCGGCGATGGAGTGGGACTGGGTCATATCACCGATGCCGAAGGAGGCAATGACGGTGAACAGGGCGAACAGGAGCGCCAGAACAGAGCCCAGCCACTTCCACTTCAGGGCCTTTTTCATCACATACATGGGGCCGCCGGACATCTCACCCTTGCTGTTGACCTCCCGGTATTTCACGGCCAGCATACACTCGGAGAATTTGGAGGTGATACCAAAGGCGGCGGACAGTTCCATCCAGACCAGGGCACCGGGGCCGCCGGAGGCCAGCGCCGTGGCCACGCCCACGATGTTGCCGGTGCCGATGGTGGCGGCCAGAGCCGTCATCAGGGCGGAGAAGGGGGAGACGTCGCCGGTGCCGCGGTTCTTGGTGCGCGCCTCTTTGCTGACGACACTCTTCAGAGCGTAGCCCAGATTGCGCCAGGGGAGGAATCCGGTGCGGATGGTGAGGAAGATACCGGTGCCCACCAGCAGGACCAGCATGACGGGACCCCAGACAATGCCGTCGACCATTTCGATCCATTCTGCAAAAGTCATTGAAATCTCTCCTTGTTCTCGTTTTTGTTTCCGGCGCCTCCCACAGTGAACTCGGCCTGCCTGCGGCAAATGCGCTCTGCCGGGGGTATATTGTGTTATAGTTTACCGCATTTTTACAAATGCGCAAGGCAAGATATCCACGAAAATAAGCCGGAATTATTTGAAAAAATTTTACATGGGATCGAATTTGTCGAAAAATGATGTCTATATACAAAATGCGTTGTACGACTTTACTAAGGTAAATCTGTAAAATGAAATGAACTTGCAATTTTTTGAGATAATTTTGCAGGAATACATGCATAATTTAAAGGGGTTTCTATATATTTTGCGGAAATATAAAAAAGCGTAGAGAGAAAAAGAAGCGGCGCAACAACATGCGGCGGGTCAGACGACCGGTTTGAATGATGGAAAAACCGCTGTTCCATGCTATCAAAAGGAATGGGAAAATATGACAGAGGCGGACGGGATTCCCGTCCGCCTCCTGCAAGTGCGTATTGGCACATATTTAAACTGACATCAGGCCGATTATGATTCCATGTGCTTCCCCAAAAAAGCGGCGATGGTCTGCGCCAGCTTGTACTCTGTCTCACCGGTCTGGGGCGCGGGTTCCTGCCCGATGAGCAGAACGGCGCCCAGCAGATCGCCCTCAGACAGAATGGGGGCGGCCACGGCGGTGATGAGCTTGTCGCTGCCGTCGGTGACAGGAAGGCCGGGAAGATCCCCCTGGCGCTGGTAGATTTTTCTGCCATCCAGCACCTGCTCCAGCTCGGGAGTAATGCGCTTGCCCAGCAGATCCCGCCGTCCGCCGCCGGCCACCGCGACCACGGTGTCCCGGTCGGTTATGGCACAGATGAATCCAGTGCTTTTGCTCATCGTTTCACAGATCTGAGCGGCGAATTCCTCCACGCCTCCCAGCAAAGAGTATTTTTTAAAAATGACCTCGCCGTCCCGGCTGGTGTAGATCTCCAACGGGTCGCCCTCCCGAATGCGCATGGTGCGGCGAATCTCCTTGGGAATGACCACCCGGCCAAGATCGTCCCATTATGTCAAGTAGGTGCAAAAAAATTTAACGGATTCTTCAAAAAGCTCGGAGTTGCGAGGGTTTTGAGCTTCTTGAAGGTTGCCGCAACACGCCTACGATGTTTCGACAGATTATGTTATTTTAGGGACAAATCTCGACAGTGCCTATGTAAAAAGCCATTGCCGGTATCATGCTGTGACACCGGCTTGGCTCTCGGTGTCTCTTTCAATATCATCGAACTTCCAGATGATCTCGATGCTCTCGGCATCGTAAACAAGGATGCGTTCGACTGCATCATATAGATGCTCTCTGAGTTTGTCATCAGACAGACCGGTCATCCGGTTGGCTGTCTGCTGCTGTTCTGATGCTACGAGGCTCTTCTGGTGATTTGCTTTATACTGAGCTTCGCATTCGTCAAGCTGCTCTTTCAGGGCGGCTTGTTTTTTTGTAAGTTCATCCTTCCCGGCCAGGTATTCGTCGGCAGTGATCTTGCCTTCGCGGTACTGCTCGTACATCGTGAACTTCTCGCGTCCGCAAGCATCGTACTGAGCCTTGAGCAAAGAAAGTTGGCGCTGCAAGCTGTCACCTTTACTCTTTGCAGCCTGCTTTGCTGCGGATGCCTCAATTCTGGTAATCTCAATTTGCCCTTTGAGAGCTTCAAGGACTACCTCTTCCAGAGCTGCTATTCTCCATCGGACGCTCTCACAAGCACTACCGTCATGATAACGATGGGAAGGACAAGCGAAGACTGTGCCGTTAGCTTTTTCGAGTTTACCGCCGCAATGAGCGCAGAAGTAAACTCTGTCAGTCTGATCATGGGACACTCTGGAAGTCTTTCGCCGTCGCTGGATCGCGTCCTGTGCTTGGTCATATTCCTCCTGAGTAACGATAGCTTCATGGGCATTCTCCCGGATATACCATTCCTCTTTCGGAACACGACGCTGATTCTTATCGCGGATAAACCGGCTCTCCCGTGTGTGGTTGACCATCGTGCCGGTGTACTTGATATTTTCAATCATAGCTAAGAGGGTGCGATGTGTCCACTGGGGTTTTTTGGTGGAAGTCTTTCTGATGACTGCCTTCTGCTGTGCCGGAGTTGGAATGCCTTCGGTATTCAGCTCTTTGGCAATCTGTGTGCAGGACTTTCCTGCAATGACATCTAAGAATATCCGGCGAACTACCGGCGCTGTCTTTTCATCAATGACCATCTGATGCTTCTGAGTGGGATGTGCCTTATATCCATAAGGGATGCAACACACATATTTTGCCTCGCGCTGCTTCATTCCCATCGCAGACTTAACCTTCTTGGAGAGGTCTTTACTGTAATAGTCATAGATGAGGTTTTTGAAGGCAATGTCCATACCGATAGTCTTGCCTTCGTGTTTTGCGCTGTCATAGTGATCATTGATGGACTTGAAGCGGATTCCGAGGAACGGGAAAATATGCTCCAAATAGTCACCAACCTCAAGGTAGTCTCTTCCGAAACGGGAGAGGTCTTTCACCACGATGCAACTGATCTCGCCCTTCTTAGCGTATTCAATCATACGCATGAAGTCGGGACGCTCGAAGTTCGTACCGGAGAAACCATCATCAAAGAACTCAATCCGAGGAAGATCGCAGAGCATAGGATTCTGGTCTAGGTGACGGTTGATGAGCAAACGCTGAGATGAGATACTATCGGGATTTTCCATGTGTGGACTGCCCGTATCTGGTGATACCGGTTGTGGCTCTTCAAATATGTCGAAGATTGTGCTGCTCAATCTGCCTTTGCTGTCCCGTTGTCGATGCCGGATAAGATAGCCATGTCTCTCAAGTTCTCTGAGCGCGGAGAGAATAGCGTCGGGACCTTCCTTGCAGATCGCAGACAAGCCGCGAGTTGAAAACTTCCAGCCGTCATTGAACGAGAGCATCTTTGAAAGAAGACCGACTGCCTTGAGGGACAGATTCTTGTCTCTGAGGTGGAAGTTCGCCATGACCGTATAACCGCGATTTTTGTTTACGCGATAGACTGCCATGTGATCAACTCTCCTTTACTTCGTCCTTTACCATGTTAAGAGTGGAGAGCTTTACGGGGGAATAGGGACATTCCTCGAAGACGCAGGATTGATACTTCCAATAGGGACGATGGAACTTACATGACCGGCATTCTGGGCAGATGCCATCGCAGCCACTATCGAAGTGCGAATAAGGCGTTTCCTGCATCAAGACTTCAAACGCCTTTGCACAATCTTTCGGGTACATCGAATTAACCTCCATTTCTAAGCAAAAAAATAAGCCCCGGTATTGTTCTGCTATGCACAGTGCAATACCGGGGCTATCCCGTTGGGTATTTTGTTTTGATGCTGCGTCCTCCTTTCTCAAGCGCGGTTGCAGCTTACCGCAGTCATACAGCTTGCTTTCACTTTGCTCGTGAAGTTGGACAAAATCAGCGAAACACCAGTGTTTTCAAGGCTTTCTGACCTTGCTCCTATTATAACCTAATCGTCGATCCGTCTTACAATGCCTGTTGCTTTCAATTGATCAGAACCTTTCTCTGCGTTTTTCGGCCGCGGCTACCGGCGGCGGAATCCATGACAGCCATTATTATCCGCAGACAAAAATTAGTTATACTGGGAACACAGCTGGTTTGTTTTGGCAATCCGGAAATCTGAGGAGAGTCCTTTCGTAAAAGAGCCGGCGCGGCAAAATTTTTGGAAGCCGGTGATAGAAAATACGAGTGGGTTCGTCAGCAAATGTCAAAATCTGCAGGTATTTTCTGTTAAATTCAGCATTTCAACAGCAGAACATCCAAAAAGATTGAACAAATTCACCGAAAAAATGGTGATCTGCAACAAAAAGGAGAAACGGATTTTGACAAGCCTGTCCTTGACGCTATTTTTACAAAACGGTATAATAAACCCAACAAACTTCCAGCGAAATCCAGATAGACCCGGAGGAGGATTGTCATCCGGCGAGCCGGGTCCCAAATTGTTTCCAAAGGAGACGGAGAGGAGCATTTCATGGCTGAAAGAGAACAGGCAGAGCGGTTTCATGCCGGCACCTTGACGGATGGATGGCGATGGTTCGGCGCCCATCCGAAAAAGGAGGGCGGACAGGCCGGATGGGAATTCCGGGTATGGGCGCCCCATGCCAGAGCGGTTTCCGTGGTAGGCGATTTTAATGACTGGGACGCCTCAAAGAACCAGCTTGCAAAAAATGGCCAGGTGTGGGAGGGATTCATCCCTGGACTCACTGAATATACATCTTACAAATATGCGGTCGTCCGTCAGAACGGCACCACCACGCTCAAGGCGGATCCCTATGGGTTCCACACGGAAACCCGACCGGCAACCGCCAGCAAGCTCTATGATCTCTCCCGGTTTGTCTGGGATGATGAGGACTTCCGCAAGGAGAAGCAGGGCCGACCGGTCTACAGCTCTCCCTTGAACATCTATGAGGTGCACCTGGGCTCCTGGAAAAAGCGGGAGAACGGTAATTTCTATGATTACCGGGATCTGGCCCGGGAGCTGGCGGCCTATGTGAAGGACCTGGGCTACACCGCCATTGAGCTGCTTCCGGTGACGGAGCATCCTCTGGACGATTCCTGGGGCTACCAGTGCACGGGGTATTTCGCCCCCACCTCCCGGTTCGGAACCCCGGAGGATTTCCAGTGGTTCGTGAACTACTTCCACAAGATGGGGATCTCCGTGATTCTGGATTGGGTGCCCGCCCACTTCTGCAAGGACGAGCAGGGCCTGTATGAGTTCGACGGCACCTGCTGTTATGAGTACAGTGATCCCAACAAGCGGGAGCACGCCTCCTGGGGTACCCGGGTCTTTGACTACGGCCGGCCGGAGGTCATCAGTTTCCTGTACTCCTCCGCCCGGTTCTGGCTGGAGGAATACCACATCGACGGACTGCGGGTGGACGCCGTGGCGTCCATGCTGTATCTGGACTATGACCGCCAGGGCGGGGCCTGGACGCCCAATATTTACGGCGGCCACGAGAACCTGGAGGCCATCGAGTTTTTGAAGGGCCTGAACCGCATGGCCTTTGAGGTGGATCCCAATGTTCTGATGATCGCCGAGGAGTCCACCGCCTGGCCCATGGTGACGAAGCCCACGGACATGGGCGGCCTGGGTTTCAACCTGAAGTGGAACATGGGTTGGATGAACGACATGTGCCACTATCTGAAGATGGACCCCTGGTTCCGTCAGGACCATCACCGGGATATCACCTTCTCCATGATGTACGCCTTTTCCGAGAACTTCGTGCTGCCCATCTCCCATGATGAGGTGGTACATATGAAGGGCTCCGTGGTGGGGAAAATGCCCGGAGACTACGAAAATCAGCTCCGCTGCCTCCGGGGCTTCTACGCCTATCTGCTGGGCCATCCCGGCAAGAAGCTGCTGTTCATGGGCGCGGAGATCGGCCAGTGGCATGAATGGAACTCCAACAGCCAGCTGGACTGGTACCTGCTGGACAAGAAGATCAACCAGCAGACCCTGGAGTTTTTCCGGCAGGCCAACCGGTTCTACAATGAGCAGCCCGCCCTATGGGAGATCGACTTCGACTGGGCCGGCTTCGAGTGGCTGGTACCCGACGACAACCATAACAACGTGGTGGTGTTCCTGCGGAAGGACAAGGCCGGCAATGACCTGCTCTGCGCGGTGAACTTCTCCCCCAACGCCTATGAGGGCTACCGGGTGGGAGTGCCGGACCACAGGCAGTATGTACCGGCGTTCAACACCGACGCGGTGGAATTCGGCGGCGGAGGCTTCGGAGACGATAAGCCGGTGCGGGTCCACAAGAAGGCTTCTCACGGGAAGGACTACTCCGTGGATTTGAAGATTCCGCCCTTTGGAGGCGTGTTCCTGCGGGGTGCCGGTCACTATCCCAAGCCGAAAAAGAAGGCGGAGACCGGGGAAGCGGCAAAAGAGGGAAAGGCTGCGGGAAAGAAAGGCAAAACGGCAAAATCCGCCGTCAAGGCGGTTTCCAAAACCAAATCCGCGGAAAAGAAGCGCGGAAAGAAGAAGGAGATGGATGTATGAAAAAAGAATGTATCGCCATGCTGCTGGCCGGCGGACAAGGCAGCCGGCTATATGTCCTGACGGGGGACATGGCCAAGCCCGCGGTTCCCTTCGGCGGAAAGTACCGCATCATTGACTTCCCGCTGTCCAACTGCACCAACTCCGGTATCGACACCGTGGGTGTCCTGACTCAATACCGCCCCCTGGAGCTGAACAGCTACATCGGCAGTGGCCAGCCCTGGGATCTGGACGCCTCCACCGGCGGCGTCCACATCCTGCCGCCCTATCAGGGGAGCAAGGGCGGCACCTGGTACAAGGGCACCGCCAACGCCATCTATCAGAACATCGGCTTCATCGACCTGTATGACCCGGATTATGTGGTGATCCTGTCCGGCGACCACATTTACAAGATGGACTACTCCAAGATGGTCCAGCGCCATAAGGAGGCCGGCGCCGCCTGCACCATCTCCGTTATGGAGGTGCCCTGGTCCGAGGCTCCCCGCTTCGGCATTATGAACGTGGACGGCGAGGACAACATCACTGAGTTCCAGGAGAAGCCCAAGGAGCCCAAGAGCAACCTGGCCTCCATGGGCATCTACGTCTTCTCCTGGCAGGCCCTGCGGAGGTACCTGACCGAGGACGAGGCCGATCCCAACTCCGAAAACGACTTCGGCAAGAATATCATCCCCAAGATGCTGGCGGACGGCCAGAAGATGACCGCCTACCGCTTTGAGGGCTATTGGAAGGACGTGGGAACTCTGGAGTCCCTGTGGGACGCCAACATGGATATGCTCTCCCCGGAGTCCGGCCTGGACCTGCTGGACGAGAGCTGGCCCATCTACGCCCGCACTGTGTCCATGCCCACGGCATACCTGGGCCGGGGTGCCAAGGTCACCCACAGCGCGTTTAACCGAGGCAGCGACCTGGAGGGCACGGTGGAGAACTCCGTCCTGTCTCAGGGCGTCAACGTGGCTGCCGACGCAGAGGTCAGCTACTCCGTGCTGCTGCCCGGTGTCCAGGTGGAGGAGGGCGCCGTGGTGCGCTACGCCATTCTGGGCGAGGGCTGCCATATCGGCAAGGGCTGCCATGTGGGCGCCGCGCCGGAGGACACCGATCCCGACCAGTGGGGCCTGACGGTTCTGGCCCCGGGCTGCAAGTTGGAAGACGGCCGGACGGTGCCGGCCAAGACCATGCTCAACCGCGAAGGCGAGGAGGTTAAAAGATGAACGGACTGCACGGAATTATTTTCTCTTATAAAAAGCGCAACGATCTGCGGGAACTCAGTGAGATCCGCTCCCCGTCCTCCATTCCCTTTGGCGGCCGTTACCGGGCCATCGACTTCGCCCTGTCCAACCTGGTCAACGCCGGCGCCACCGATGTGGGTATCGTGCTGAATGGCCGTTATCAGAGCCTGCTGGACCATTTGGGCACCGGAAAGGATTGGGATCTGTCCCGCAAGCGGGGCGGCCTGAAGCTGCTTCCTCCCTTTGCCAGTAAGGAGAAGTGGGGCGACATCGCGTTCCGCGGCAAGATGGAGGCGCTGCTGGGCGTCCAGTCCTATCTGGAGGAGATCCGGCAGGACTATGTGGCCCTGATGGACGGTGATCTGGTGGTGAACCTTCCTCTGAATGAGATCCTGCAGGCCCATATCCGCAGCGGCGCGGACATCACTGCCGTCGTCGGTAACGACAGCTTCCGGGTGGAGGGCGGCACCTACTTTGAGATCAACGGCGACGGCCGTGTGACGGACGTGCTGTACCGGCTGAACAATCCCAGAGGCTACCGGGGCCTGGAGGTGTACATTATCTCCCGTGATCTGCTGCTGAGCCTGGTGGACGAGTGCGGCAGCCACGACCAGTACAGCTGGCGGCGGGATGTGCTGCAGGCCAAGTGCAAGACGCTGAACATCCAGAGCTATATCTGGAGCGGTTTTGCCGCTCAGATCCGCTCCGTGCAGGAGTACTATGACCGCAGTATGCAGCTGCTGGACCCCGGCGTCCGGGCGGAGCTGTTCTGCGCCAGCCGCCCCATCCGGGCCAAGAGCGCCGACAAGTCCTCCTCCTACATCGCCCCCGACGGCTGCTGCGTCAACTCTCTGGTGGCGGACGGTTGCAACGTCGCCGGCCTGGTGGAGAACTCTATTCTGTTCTCCGGTGTCACCGTGGAGGAGGGCGCCGTGGTGCGCAACTGCGTCCTCTTCAAGGAGACCAAGATTCACAAGAACGCCCAGGTCGCCTATACCATCGCGGACAAACGGGTGGAGGTCATGGATGGGCGGATGCTGATGGGCAACGCCAACTATCCTCTGGTAATCTCCAAGGACAGCAAGGTGTAACGATGCAGAGGGGGAGCAAGATCCCCCTCTGTTTTCCTCCTGGAAAGCCCACCGCATGCGGAGAGCATTCTTGATCGGATTATTAAAATTCCTGTAATATTTTTGGATAAACCGACGAGAATCCCCAGGGGGTGCAGTAATACCTTTTAGACAGATTACATCTAACGCCGAAGCGTAAAATGCGGTATAATGCCCCTATTGGGCAGAGAGGAGTTCTCTATTATGAAAATTCTCTATGCGACATCAGAAGCGGTTCCTTTTTGCAAGACCGGCGGCCTGGCCGATGTGGCGGGCTCCCTGCCTCCCGCGCTGGCGTCCTGCGGCGCCCGGGTGGCGGTGGTCCTTCCCCTGTATCAGATGGTGAAGGAGAAATTCGCCGACCAGCTGCAGTTTGTCTGCTATGACTATGTGGATCTGGCCTGGCGCCATGTCTACTGCGGCCTGTTCCGGCTGGAGCGGGACGGCGTCACTTGGTACTTCCTGGACAATGAGCAGTATTTCTCCCGCCCCAACCTGTATGGCTA